>JDSF01000097.1_pt1 | contig 69242 bp, 74 predicted proteins | sample 199441 | NCBI WGS metagenome assembly JDSF01 (sample SAMN02592751, study PRJNA231836) | bioreactor metagenome | isolation source: continuous culture bioreactor denitrification-DNRA | place: Germany: Bremen
TGAAGAGGGGTGATTTTATGCATTCATTTGACTTCAATCAAGTCATTCATTCATCAGCAGGCTTATTTAGACTACTCGATCTACATGATTGGGCCGACGAGGTTGAGAAAAGTTTCGAAATTGAAAATGAAGAGGACGACATATTTGATTTGATGCGGTCGCATCATTTAAGTCATACAATAATAATGCCATCATACAAATTTCAACTTGAACACAGTGCAGAATTCGCTGTTAAAATGATAAGTGGTATACATAAGATTGGAATGGACTCTTTCATTTCAGACTCAGTAAAGATGGAGCCAACAAACAACTTTGTAGAGAGCGATTTTAATATTACGACACGTTACGACAAGCCCTATGCACTATTCTATTCGTGGGATATGCATCAGGAGTGTACATACGGTCTTTCTGGGAATCAAATTAGAAACTTGTTTGCAAAAAATAGATGGACTGGAATGACATCGCAAGAATTTTTGGTAGCTCAGTCGCGATGTCTTGTTCATTCAAATCAAAAAGATAAACTTTGGACATGGTTAGTAGATTCAAGCAATGACGTTCTAACATCTGTCGGTTTTCTTGATCATGGTTCTATAAAGGTGTACACTTGTAAACAGGGTAGTACGAATGAAAACAGAGGGGCCCTTATAACACATATTATTCCTCTACGTGAAGTCAAAGAATATATACGACATGATTCTATTCAAAATGAAACCATTTGAGTTTAATTAAAGGAAAATACTTAGCAGAATTCATAGCAAAATGGAGTGATCATAATGACAGATGGACAAAATAGTAGACGTAAAGTGGATGTTGTAGAACATGATAAATCATGGAAACCAATGTTTGAACTTGAATCAGAAAGACTTCAGAACTTATTTGGAGATCTTGTTATTAATATTCATCATGTTGGGAGTACAGCAGTCCCAGGTATTTACGCTAAACCGATTATCGATATTTTAATCGAAGTTAAGTCCATTGGAGAAGTGGATCAATATAATCCTGGTATGAGACAACTTGGGTATTTGCCTAAGGGGGAATTTGGCATATCGGGCAGAAGGTTTTTTATTAAAGGTACAGATGTTGACAGAACACACCATGTTCATATATATGAAGTGGGAGATGTGGAAGTTGGTCGTCATGTAAACTTTAGAGACTACCTTAAGCAGCATCCAGATGTGGCTATGGAGTATTCTAATCTCAAGCAAATGCTCTCAAAACAATATCCGTATGATATAGATGCGTATATGTTTGAAAAAAGCAGTTTTATATCAAGTATTGAATTGAAAATCAATATTTGGAAGAAGAATATTGAAAAGGATTTGTTTTAATCCATTACTATAACTAAGATACGTAAGATAGGTGAGAAATTACCTATCTTTTTTTCTTGCAGAAAATGGAAATTAATGGTAGTATAAATAACATAAAATGGAAAACGGGTGAAGGTAACATGAATCTAAATTTGAACAGAAACATGAAAAAAACCAATTTTGAGTTGGTAAAAGGCGTAGTTGGTATTGGTCTGTGTGTTGTTGCAGTATTTGGAATATACTACTGGGAAACATTTGGACGGGTTGAATATACCAAACGGGATGTTATCGTACTCACTGAATCTGTAAAGCCACTCACTTTAATTACAAAAGAGAACTTGTCCATTGTAAAGAGGGACATATCAGATTTGATTGATGAGCCAATTACAAATATAAACGACATAATTGGGAAAGTATCTAAACACTATATTCCAAGTAAAGTTCAATTGTCTCAAGAGTTTTTTGAACAAGATGGATTATTGCCAAATGAAGGGGAGTATATTTTCAGATGCCATCTGATTGGATTGCATCAATGCCATCAACCTTAAGAAGAAGTGATGACGCGTATTTGTATCCTGTAAAAAAAGATTCTGAGGATCTTGCTATAGACAGGGTGAGTAAAACCGCAGATCCGGTGAAGTGTTTAAGAATTGCGTTCGTTAGGAATCAGTCAAATCAAGAAGTACAGTCAGTTGGTGACTCAGATAGACTTGATGCCAACTCCAGTATTTCAAACATTGAACTGATAGTAACGCTTGAAGATATTCAGCAATTAAATGAAATGAGAAATGACGGCTACAGATTTATAGTTATGTATAAGTAGTGAGGGACAAGATGAATTCTATTGGATTGCTTTCTAATGATATAGACTTGGCAAATGCGTTTAAGACTTCAAGTCGATTTGACAGAGTTGAGTTAATAACAAAAGAAAATTTGACACAAAATAAGCACGATATGCTCATAATAAGCGATCGGATCATTGGTTTTTTAGAGTTGAAAAATATTGCTCATACTCTAGAAAGTAAAAAATGCTTTTATATGGTTTCTAATGAGAATTTCACCAACTTAAGTGAAGCTTTAGTCGGTTCAACAGGTATTATTATGGTGCCGCCGCGACTTACAACAGAACAAGTATTCAACTTTGTTTACCAAAAACTTGAAAGGAATTTGATTTCCAAGAATAAAGTTTTTACATTTTTCGGAGCAGATTCCAAGGTTGGGACTACAATGGTATCTCAATCAGTGGCAACAATAATGACAAAAGTTTCAGACCGTGTTCTTTATTTACCTTTAGATGGAAACGTTGGAGATGACTATATAGAGTTTGAAAGTCGGTTTGGTCTTGGAGAGCTGAAAGCTAGGTTGCAGACAAAAATTCTAAGTCATTCAGAACTTATGGATATATGTATAAAAACCAAAAGTGGTTTTTTTTGTACTCCCTGGGCTCAAAAACATGTTATTAAAAAGAAGTTTTCATCCTGAAGACATTGTGTATTTGATTGAACTACTTCAAAATTCATATGACCTAGTTATTATTGACGCAGGTTCTGACGTTGAACTTGGAATGACAGTGGCGGCACTAAACTATACACCAAATAGGTTTTTAGTAACAACTCAACAGAGTCTAACACATAAGCGTTATGATCGTCTTAAAAGTCAAGTGTTAGACAAGCTGTGTATAGATAGGTTTTTACTCGTGATCAATAAACGTTTTGAAATGAGTGCGTTAGATGATCAAAGCATCTTAGAAAACACATATGACGCATCTGCAGTTTCCATCCTTCCATTTCTTGAGTATGGCTGGCAATGTGAACAAGAAAGAACAACACTTTTATCGTATAAAAATGATGAGTATATTCGGGGCATTGAGGAGATCGCAAATGTTATTTCTTCACATGTAGGAATTAAATGGATTCATACACTAAAAAAGAAAAAAGGCTTAATACAAAAGTTATTTGGCTCAAAAAAGGATGTGGAATCAGATGACACAGCTCTTTAAACTTGACGAGTATATTAATGGGATTGAAGAAAATAGAGCTGTTGATACAGGTCAAAGTACTTTAAGTGGTAAAATGGGCAACTTTAATAAGCTTTGTGAAAGCATTATGGATGAGTTCAACCTAGAATGGGAGAACGATATTACAGGATTTGAAACGATTCTTGAAAGGCAAAAGCGAGCTATTATTGGATACGAAAAGGAAGTTAAATACTTTAAAGACAAGATTAATGAATATCTTAAAGAGCGGTCTATTGTGGATCGATGGTACCCAAAGTGGTATAAGGATCTAGTTGATGCAGTATTTCAGGAGAACTGGGGACTTTCTGGTATATCAGAATGGGTGAGTGGTGGGTCAGACTTATTGAAAGGTTCTAGTTCAGCAAAAATTATTGGAGACAGAATATACTTTCTTATTGATGGTACACTCCGCTTGCAACCACAGAAAATAGATTATATACGCAGGCGTCAACTTAGAAAAGCACTTCTTCTAAAAACGCCTAAAAAAAAGAATGGATGCAAGTTATCACGAAGTTTATATGCTTAATGGCACACGTATTACTATTTTTGGAGAAGGTAAAACTAAAGAGTCACAAGATACCATAGTGTTTAGAAAGTTCTTTGTAAAAGATTACACCTTTGACAAACAAGTAGAACTTGGATCAATTCCTAAAGAAGCTGTTCCATTATTCAAAGCCATGATAAAAGGGGGGTACAATGTCGCTTTTACAGGTGCAGTGAGAACTGCCAAAACGACATTTCTAACCACATGGCAATCCTATGAGGATCAGATGCTAGAAGGTGTTTCCGTTGAGACGGACCCAGAAATACCATTTCATTTAATCATGCCCGATGCACCAATTATGCAACTCGTGGCTGATGGAGATGAGCTTGAAAAAATTGTGAAAAGTATAATGCGTTCAGATGCAGACTATATCATAATGGGTGAGGCACGAGATGGTGTTGCGCTTAATATAGCAGTGAAAATAGCGAATAAAGGTACACGAAGAGTGAAAATGACATACCACTGTTCAGATACAATTGACTTTTGCTATGATGTGGCAGATGAGATTGTTAAAGTATACGGCGGTTCACTCTATAGCACGATTCTCAAGGTGTCAAAGAGTTTTCAGTTTATTTTTTCAGTTTGTACAACTAAAAGACAAGTCTAAAAAAAAGATTAAAGAGTATTTTTGAAGTTAATTACAACCCGCAAAATCATGACATATGTATGAATCAAATTTGCAGATATAGATTTGATTCAGATGACTGGGTTTGGAATTCAGAGCTTTCAGACTCAACTATAAAATTTGGTATTGAAGAAGATGACGAAGCAACCTTTATTATGCAAAGAGCATTACAGCAGCTGTCTGCGAGTTACCCTGACGAAGAAAATAATGTTTTTAAACCTGCTTATGATCATTTGAAAGCGGGGAAATAGAATGAATACATTCCTATACATCATTTTCATTTTGGGAATACTTGTACTATTCTCCTCAGGGATTCAGTGGTTACTTCAGTGGTGCATTTCTAGGATTTGTATACCAATGAATACCTTCAATGACAAGTCTGTTAGAAAACCATTCACTCAAATAAGGACCACTTTACTAATAGTATTTGGTGAAACTACCGCGAGTCTTACTGAAGTTATCGTTTTTGGTAATGTGATCATGTCATTACTTGTTTTTTCTCTATTGTTTAGTGAACTTGGGTTGAAAATGGGTTTAATAGCAGCTATTGCGACAATGTGTATACCCTATTTGTTGGTTAGAATTAGGCTGCATAATATTAGAATTGAGTCTAGCTATGAAGGTGAATTTCTAATAACAGAGCTTATTAATCAATATAATCTATGTAATTTCAATATGATAGAAGCAATTGACTCTACCATTTCTCATTTGTCAGACTCACCTCAGTCAAGAAGACTTCTATTTCAAATGTCTATACGTCTAAAGTCTTATAAAAATAGAAGTGAACTAGAAAATATTCTTGATGATTTTACTTATGCTATTAACACACAGTGGAGCCGTATGATGATAAACAATTTACTCCTTTCTATTGAAGATGAGTTTGAGGTCACAACTGGACTGATTGATATTCAAAATGAACTTAAAAGGGCTAAGCGAGCTTACGAACAAGGTTCAAGAAACACAACAGAAGGGTTTGCTATTGTAAAAATATTAATTCCTGGACTTTATTTGTTCACCGTGTATATGGCTATTAAGTACTTTGATTTTTCCTTAGAAAAATTTATTGGCTACCAGCTGTTTACACCTTCGGGTCTGAATTTATTTGTGTGGAATGGACTGCTTTACATCTTAAATATTATGTTTATGGTTCTATTTAAGAGAAGAAAGTTTGATATTACCTAATATGGGGTGTTACTGTGCAACTACTGTCTTTTTTACTATTATTGTGGATTGTTAATTCTATTTGTTATGGGATTAGTATTAATCTTTACTTTAAGAAAATCAAAAGGAAAAGCATATGTAAAGTTTAGAAGGAGAGTGATAAAAGATACTCGTAAGAAGATGGGAAAAGAACTGGAAAGTCCTGAGGCTTCAAAACTAATGTTTGAAGCGGGTCTCAAAGTTGACTCTCGTCACTATAATGGACTAAGATACATTCTTGTTATAAGTGTTTTATCAAGTCAAATAGGTATACAACTACGAGGTGGGGATTTTAAACCTCAATTTTTATTAGCATCTGCTGGAATATTTTTACTTTCGATGCCAGTTGAAAAAGTGTTTGGTAGACCAACACCATTTGGTTATGCTATTGGTCTTTTGAAGAGCAATAGAAAAGACCATATAGATAAGGAAATATTCGAAGCAATGACACAGCTAAAGAATCTTTGTGTGGCGCAAATGGACAAATCATTAAGTGGTGATTACTTAATAGAGCAAATTGTTAAATTCAGCGATGTAACGAAACCAGCATATTCTAGAATGTTAACACTTTGGAGACTGGGTTACATTGAACAAGGCTGTCAGGCGTATGGTGACATGTTAGATACAAAAATGAGCCGTGAGTTTTCTGGAATACTTATGAAACTCGAATCAATGCCACCATCTGAACTAGCAGACCATCTTGAACTATACCAAAGTCATATTCGTGAAGAGCGTATGACCAAACATTTGAGAAATCAGGAATTCATAAGTTATGTACTTTTTGCACCAGTTATAGGGTCAGCATTTTTAATTATGCTAAATTTTATGGTTATTGTTATTTGGTTAGACACAATGGAATTAATGATGAAAATCTAGGAGGACTATTATGAAAAATGTAATTGTTATATTGTTTACTATAATTTTAGCGGTATATATTGGAACGACTTTTGTTCTAGGTACGGGTGGAACTACGAGCAGTACTTCATTTAAGGTCATTGCTGATCAGGTAGGCACAAAAGCCAATACAGAACTAACAACGTTTACTGGCACTACTGCAACAAAAGCAGCTGAATAAGAATAACAACTCTGGAGTAAAAAATGAAAAACATAATAGTAATACTATTTTCAATGATGTTGGGAGTCTATATTTTTACATCAACATTAAGTGGTTCGGGTTCTTTAAAATCCAGAAGTGGGAACGTGATGGAAACGCAAGTTAATATGCTTAAAAGTCAACCTTAGAGGACTCTATGACTGAGTTGAGTGTGTAATACTATACTATCGGTGGTGAAACATGAAAGATTTAATTTCCTTATGTGCAGTACTTATACTGCTTATGACATTTCCAATTCAATATGCACTAAATACTAAAAACCACTATTCAATTTCACTTATGCAAAAGCATGTTAACAATGCTAAAGAACTATCTAGGTTGGAAGGTTATTTTACAGACAAAATTGTTGATGACTTAAAATCGTCTATTGCGTCTGATTTTGGAATAGAGAAGTCAGACGTAATGGTTCATGCCACTTCTTTAACAGAAAGAAAACACCGAGGTGAACTGATTCATTATGAAGTGTCAGTCCCTATAAACCGTGTTATTGCAGCAAATGTTTTTTGGGGGATTAGCAATGAAGATAATAAAAATCAATACACCATAGATAGTTATGCTATTAGTGAGTGGATCATACCATGAAACCATTACTAACAGGTGTGGCATTTATAATTTTAATGATGTTTTTTTAATGTGTTTCAAGTGGAGCAGGATGCATACATAAGATCTCAGGAACATGTTAAGGTTCTTTGTGATGACATGGCGGCAGCTGGTGTTCTTTTTACAGATCATGACGCATTTGGAATCGGTAACAAAGTGTATAACAAAGTTGAGGCTGAATCAGCTCTAAAAAATCTAATTAAATTAAATATGAAACTAGATGAGGTTTTTTCACCTTTAACAGAAAGCTATTGGGAAAACTGCATTCAATACAATACCTATTATTTTGATGACCTGGGGTTTATGACAAGTTATACCAATGGCGAGTATAGTCATCGTGAAAGATTTGTTTATGGCACTATATTCACCGAACCAGATACAGGATACCTAAAACTAATTACTGAAGCGACCGTTATTGTCACTATTTCAGCAGATTACCCTGTTCAAATGGCTAAGTGGATCGATTGGCCCAAAATCGTAAGGAGTTCAGCGTATGAAGATATGGATAGAAACTAGCATACTTGTTGGTGTTACAGCTTTGGCGGCAATGACGGATGTGAAGTATAGAAGAGTGTTTAACATACATCTAGTCGTATCACTCCTTGTTGGGGCTGTTATTTACTTGCAGTTTGGTAGTCTTAATAGAATTTCAATGTATGCATTTCTACTACCATTTGTAGTACACTACATTCCTTTCAAATTGAGACTAGTGTCTGCAGGAGACGTTAAGTTGTTTATGTTGGTGGGTCTTTTTTTCAAGTGTGCAGTTTATTCTAAGCTGTATGGCGATTTCATACTTATTAGGAGGTCTTGTTTCACTAGGCATTATGATTAGACACAAGTGTTTGAAAAGCAGGCTAAGGTCTATTTATGTGTATTTCATGAGTTTAATGGTTAGTAAAAAATTGGTAAGCTATAGTTCTACTGGAAGTGAACGTCTTGCAATCCCATTTGCATTAATGATTCACTTTGCAGTGTTGGTGCAGTTACTTTGTAACCAACAAATTTGAAGGTGATGAAATGGATAAAACTACAGTCTTAAAGGGTAATGATTCAAGTCAATTACATCCTGTTGTTGATCCAAACGACAGATTTGGTGACAAATATAGTATTACTAGTCGTTTAGGTGTACCAAGTGGTCAAGCGGATTTGTACCTTTGTGAGTATAAAGCTAAACCCTACATAGTTAAACTATTCAAACCAGGCATTATTGTGAATAAGAGTGCACTAAGTAAAATAAGAGCCATTAAGTCTAAACGTATTGTACCAGTACTAGACTATGGAACACATCAAGGTCGATTTTATGAAGTCACACCATACTACTCAAAAGGAGATCTTTCAAGAATTGAAAGAGTAAGTGAGAATACACTTCGTGAAGTTGTTATTCCATTCATAAATATGGCACTAAAAGATGTACATGCCAAAGGTATGGCACATATGGATCTGAAGCCGTCCAATATTTTTTGTAAGTGAAGACGACGAGTTACACCTTGGGGATTTCGGTATTTGTTCGGTCTTAGCAGATGAGTCAATTAAAGTAACAACTGCAAAAGGAACATTTGGCTATAGGCCACCTGAGAGTTATTCTGAGATTTCAATAAAAAGTGAACAGTTTGACTATTATAGTTTTGGTATGACTATTATTCATATGTGGAAAGGGAAAAGTCCCTACGCAGGTTTGTCAGAAATGCAGATTATGGCACATACCTTAGATGGAAAGATTTTATTACCAGAAGACATGCCGCAAGATCTAAAAGTACTGATTCAAGGGTTAACGGCTTACGATAAAAAGAAAAGGCTTGGATATACTGATGTAGATCGTTGGTGTAAAGGATTTGATATCAGCAGTAAAGTGGATTTAGAATCCACTAAAAGAAGAAGGTCAATACTGTTCGATGGGTATAGCTTTAAAGGTGAGACGCTTCAAAACATGAGCGATTTAGCTGTGGTAGTAACCAGTTCACAAGAGAATTGGTATGAAGGGATTAGACGGTTTAGAATGGGTCACTTAGATGAGTTTATAGAAACGTGTGGTCACGATGAAGCCGCAGTTCTTTCTGAGGTGAAACAGATTGAGAATGATGATATAGCCATGTCGCTCCTACTATTAAAGACAAGTCATGACGGTGTGATTTGTTGGAAGTCTAGTCGTTATAAAACTCTTAAGGACTTTGGAAATGGACTTCAAAATTCACTACCCGAAATAATGCCAGAGATTTCAGAAATGCAAGAAGCGGGTATGGTAGACAGCATAGTTGACTACTTTGACTTAAAGTCTAAAATTCAAGCTCTGACTATGTTTGGTAGTCCTTTTAAAAATACGATTAATCTTGCCTATATATTCTCTAATGAAACACGGTTCAATTACTGTGATAAACATTTTAACACCTTAGATGATTTGGTCCTAGAACTCAGTAGTCAAGATAGAGTTCATACTCAGGCGCATAAAATGAACGATGGGTACCCTATAATAACTGAAATAAATGAGTTAATGAAAAAAAGAATACTTCCAGGTTTGGATTGAAGCATTAAAACGAAAAAAATAGAGGATGATTATGTACTATGATTTTATAGAACTAGCAAATGGTCAGTGCCAGAGGAAGTCAAAAGCGATCTTAATGAGTCGTATTATGCAAACGCATCCTGTGAATAGGATTGTTAGAAATATACTTTCTTTAGAAAAGAGTTCAATTAAAAGTATTAATTCAGAGGGTGACAAACTAATAATGAGTTTGATGATTGCTTCTATTAAACTCAAAGTCATGGCACTAATTATTAAGAGATTTCCTTTTATATACTTTGACCATTACATTAAAACTTTGGAAAATACCGATACTTTGCTTTTAACATTCATAGAGTCTTGCCAACTCGTGATGTGTAGACCATTTTTTCCTAGACAAATCAATTATTGTAAAAGATCTAGAAACTGCACTTGACCTAATACTAATGCAAAATGATTTGTTTACACAATCGAGTACAGATTTGGAGATTAATGAATGTCAAAGTGAAACATGGCGCTCAGCGTTTATACAAGAGATTATCCTATTAAGAAAATTGCTAAATGGGTCTGTGTTAAGTTATATAGGGAATCTTAAATATCATCCAATGTGGTATGAAGTATTACTAATAGGTGTGCTGGTCTATGCAGTTATTATTGATGGGTCTGATATAAAAGTGTTTGCAATTACTATACTCATTATTGATATAATTCTAAGATTTGCAAGTGTAATGATTCATTATCTACGTGTTTTAGTAACAAAGTATTATCTATCGAAGTGGAAAAAGATACTTCTATTAGGGCAAAGACTTATAATTGAAGGCAGTAAAAGTACTGATTCTCAAAGGTTTTATAATTGGCAAAAACGTATATCGCGTTTTAGTCATTTACATAAGAGAAACTACAATCAAAGTTCAATGTTAAGTTTTTATTTGCTTCTGTTTTTGTGCATAATACTTGATTGGTTCCGCGTTTATCTTCATGGAGGGCTATAGCAAATGAGTAAACATATAGAGTTGAAGCATGTTGAAGCCTTTTTAGATATGATAAGTTTAGAAACGTCAGAATTTGCTCCTCGTGTACAACATTCAAAAAAAAGGCTTATCAAGTGTATTGTTTAAACTCAAGAATTACAAAAATAAGCAAATGAAAAAAATGTTGTTGAAGCGTAGCTTAAATGAGTTATATTACTATATTGAGTTCATGGTGAGTGGTAGAACACGTAATGAGCAGGATCAATCAACTAGCCTATTAAAAGAAGTGGATGAATCTATATCTACATTAAATACCATTAAAAACACCATTCATTATATATTTACTTTTGTATTTGTCTTGGGAGCGGCACTTAGATACGTATCATTTGAGCAGTCACTTACCAAGTCGTTTCAAATTGAAAGACATTTATGGATGTTTTATGCTGTGTTTTGCTTTTTCGACTTACTAAAACATAAAAAAATTAAAAATACTATATCGTTTGCCGCAGAATTAGCATTAAACGAGTCTTACATTGTCACTGATTCAGTATTGAAAAAGTACTCATTGGAGAGGCTGTATTATAAGTTTTATGGCAATCTTGGTTTGGATATTGGATTCATAATTATTGCAATCTGTGATGTTTTAACATACTTTTATACATGATCCCGAATCTGAGAAAGAACACCTACTTCTTGTGTTTACTCAGTTTCGGGTTCTATTTTGTCAAAAACGTCAACAAATTTGACGCTGTCACAAAAACATAGACGTTTTACTGACGTACTACTGATAGAATATCTTCGAGAAGAAAATGAAATGAAGAAACATCGTTTAAATATAGTGAAAATGTGATAGGGGGAACCTTAAAAATGAACAAAGTAATTCTAGACGGACTGTCGCTTAACCTACAAGACGTTGTAGACGTAGCAAGAAACGGATTTAAAGTTGAACTTGACCCTAAGGCTGTAGTAAGAGTAAATGAAAGCCGCGCAATCGTAGACAAATTTGTTGACGAAGGCAAGGTTGTTTACGGTATTACAACTGGTTTTGGTAAATTCTCAGATACAGTAATTTCTAAAGAAGACACTGCTGAGCTTCAAAGAAACTTAATCATCTCACACGCTTGTGGCGTTGGTAAGCCTTTCAGTGAAGAAGTAACAAGAGCAATCATGCTTCTTCGTGTTAACAATCTGGTTAAAGGGTATTCAGGAGCTAGACTTTCTACTATTGAAACTCTAGTAGCAATGATCAACGAAGGTGTACACCCAGTAATTCCAGAGAAGGGATCTCTAGGTGCTTCTGGTGACCTGGCTCCACTATCTCACATGGTTCTGCCACTAATCGGTGTTGGTGAAGCAATGTACAAGGGTGAAGAACTTCCTGGTGCTGAAGCGATGGCTAAAGCGGGTCTGACTCCAATCGAGCTGACTTCTAAAGAGGGTCTTTCACTTATCAATGGTACTCAGGTAATGACTGCTGTTGGTGCTCTAACTGTTTACGATGCACAAAAAATGATGAAGCTTTCTGATATGGCTGCTTCTCTAACAATAGAAGCACTTCGTGGTATTACGGATGCATTTGATCCTAGAATCCATGCAATCAGACCACACCAAGGTCAAATGGATACTGCGGCTAACCTGCTTCATATTCTTGAAGGTAGTGAAAGAACCACTCGTCAAGGCGAAATTCGTGTACAAGATGCATACTCACTTCGTTGTATTCCACAAATCCATGGTGGTAGCAAGGATGCAATTGAGTTCATCGCTAACAAGGTTCTAATCGAAATCAACGCAGTAACAGATAATCCAATCATCATCCCAGAAGACGAGTCTGTATTCTCTGGTGGTAACTTCCACGGTCAGCCAATGGCTCTACCATTTGACTTCCTAGGAATCGCTTTAGCGGAAATCGCTAACGAATCAGAAAGACGTATTGAGAGAATGGTTAACCCGGCTCTAAGTGGTCTACCAGCATTCCTAACTCCAAAAGGTGGTCTACACAACGGTTTCATGATCGCTCAATACGCTGCTGCGGCTCTAGTATCTGAAAACAAGGTTCTAGCACATCCAGCATCTGTTGACTCAATTCCATCAAGTGCAAATCAAGAAGACCACGTTTCTATGGGGACAATCGCTGCTCGTAAAGCACGTGACATCTACGAAAACGTGTCGAACGTACTTGCAATCGAACTTATGTGTGCTGCACAAGCTATCGATCTTGATCCAAATGGTAAGATGGCGAAGGGTTCACAAGTTGTTTATGATCAAGTTCGTAAGCACATCGATTCATTCATGGAAGACCGTGAAACTTACAGAGATATGAACAAAATGTACGATCTTATCCAGACGCATGACATCGTAACTGCTGTTGAAGCGGCTATTGGTCCTGTAGTTGGTAAAAAATAAGAACTAAACAGTTATAACTTTGAATGAAAGGCTAAGAAGCTGACGGGGACTAAAGTAGAATTGACTTCAGTCAGCTTCAAAGCTGAGTAACGTTAATATTTGTGGAGAGGTGAATTTAATGGTAAGCAATCAAGCAATATCTGAGGCTATGACGATCAAACTTGATAACGTGTTGCCTGAGTATCCAAAGTTCGACGAAACTAAGCGTCGTGCACCAAAGAGAGAGTTTACTCTAACTCAAAAACAAACAGAAACAGCTCTTAAGAATGCCCTTCGTTATGTTCCAGAGGAACTACACGAAACACTAGCACCAGAATTTATGGAAGAGCTAATGGAACATGGTCGTATTTATGGCTACAGATTCCGTCCAGAAGGCAACATTGCTGGTAAGCCTTACGAAGAGTACAAGGGTATCACTGAAGCTAAGGGTGTTCAAGTTATGATCGATAACAACCTTGACTTCGAAATTTCTCTATATCCTTACGAACTAGTTACTTACGGTGAGACAGGTCGTGTATGCCAAAACTGGATGCAATACCGTCTTATTCAGAAATATCTTGAGGTAATGACACAAGACCAAACTCTAGTTGTTATGAGTGGACACCCACTGGGTCTATTCCATTCATCTCCAGAAGCGCCTCGCGTACTTATCACAAACGGTCTAATGATCGGTATGTACGACAATCCAGAAGACTGGAACAAGGCTGCTGCAATGGGCGTATCTAACTACGGTCAAATGACAGCTGGTGGCTGGATGTACATTGGCCCACAGGGTATTGTACACGGTACTTTTAACACAGTTATCAATGCTGGTCGTCTAAAGTACGGGATTAAGAACGATGAAGATCTAGCTGGATTCTTATTCGTAACTTCTGGTCTTGGCGGTATGTCAGGTGCTCAAGGTAAAGCGGTTAAGATTGCAAACGGCGTAGGTATCATCGCTGAAGTTGATAAATCAAGAATTGTTACGCGTCATGAGCAGGGCTGGGTTGATTCTTATACTGATGATCCTGAAAAAGCATATACTGAAGCAAAAGAATATATGGAAAAAGGTGAAGGTCGTGCAATCGCATTCTACGGTAACGTAGTTGACCTTCTAGAATATGCTGTAGAGAAGGATGTTCAAATCCACCTTCTATCTGACCAAACATCATGCCACGTTCCATACGATGGTGGCTACTGTCCACAAGGTCTGACATTCGAAGAGCGTACAGAAATGCTTAATAATGATAAACCACAGTTTATCGAAAAGGTTAATGAGTCTCTAAAAAGGCATTACGAGGTTGTTAAAGCACTTACTGCCAAGGGTTCTTACTTCTTCGATTACGGTAACGCATTCATGAAAGCAATCTACGACGCTGGTCAGCCAGAAATCTGTAAGAATGGTTTTGACGAGTCTGAAGGCTTTATCTGGCCATCATACGTAGAAGACATCATGGGTCCTATGCTGTTTGACTACGGTTACGGTCCATTCCGTTGGGTTTGTCTATCGGGCAAGAAGGAAGACCTTCTAAAGACTGATGCAGCAGCTATGTCTTGCATCGATCCAGACAGACGTCCTCAAGATAGAGACAACTGGGTTTGGGTTCGTGATGCTGACAAGAATGGCCTTGTTGTTGGTACACAAGCACGTATCCTATACCAAGACGCTCTAGGTCGTATGAATATTGCACTTAAGTTTAACGATATGGTCAGAAAAGGCGAAATCGGTCCAGTAATGTTAGGTCGTGACCATCACGATACTGGCGGTACAGATTCTCCATTCCGTGAAACGTCAAATATTTACGATGGTTCTAACATGACATCTGAAATGGCGACACAATGTTTCGCTGGTAATGCTGCTCGTGGTATGACTATGGTTGCGCTTCACAATGGTGGGGGCGTTGGTATTAGCAAGTCTATCAACGGTGGTTTCGGTATGGTTCTTGACGGTTCTGAAAGAGTTGATCGTATCCTTCGTCGTGCAGTGCCATGGGATACAATGGTAGGTGTGTCTCGTCGTAACTGGGCAAGAAACGAGAATGCTATTTCGACTTCAATCGAATACAATGAGATCTATAGTGGATCTGATCATATTACAATTCCATATGTTGCTGAAGAAAATCTTGTTAGCGGTCTTGTGGAAGATGCATTTAAGAAATACGGTTTAAAAAAGTAACACGGGTTTACGGGTTAGTATAAAAAATTAGTATGTTGTAGTGAATTAATCAACGTTTGGAAATTGGAGCTTGTCTGGCATATGGCCGTGTAAGCTACACAGTGTTTAATTTCGGGAGGAAATCTCATGCAAACTATCGTACAATGTGTTCCAAATTTCTCTGAAGGTAGAGATAAAGACAAAATTGAAAAGATCATTGACAACTTTAGAGGCAAAGATGGTGTAAAGCTTCTTGATTACAGCTCTGACGCTGACCACAACAGAACGGTTGTTACTCTAGTTGGCGAGCCACAAGCACTTAAGGGTGTTATTGTTGCTGCAATGGCTACTGCATCAGAACTGATCGACATGACTAAGCACGAAGGTCAGCATCCTCGTATGGGCGCGACTGACGTTGTACCATTTATTCCAATCAAGAACTTCACAATGGAACAAGCTGTAGAACTTGCTAAAGAAACTGCTCAAGCAGTGTTTGAAAAGAATCAAATTCCTGTATTCCTATACGAAAAAGCTGCTTCTGCGACTCACAGAACTAACCTTTCTAAGGTTCGTAAGGGTCAATTTGAAGGTATGGCTGAAAAGGTTAAGGAAGATGAGTGGAAGCCAGACTTTGGTACTGAGATTCACCCAACTGCTGGTATCACTGCAATTGGTGCAAGAATGCCACTAGTAGCATTCAACGTAATCCTTGATACGAATAACCTAGATACAGCGAATGCTATTGCTAAACGTGTTCGTCATCTAAGTGGTGGTCTAAGATACTGTAAGGGTATCGGTATTGCAATGGAAGACCGTAACCTAACTCAAGTATCAATGAACATGACTGATTTCACTAAGACACCTCTTTACAGATCTTTTGAGCTTATTCGCATCGAAGCAAAGCGCTATGGTGTTAACGTAATTGGTTCAGAAGTAATTGGTCTACTTCCAATGGAAGCTATGATCCAAACTGCAGAGTACTACCTCGGTGTTGAAGAGTTCTCTATGAACCAAGTTCTAGAGAAGCGCATCATGGATATTGAATAAAATAATTGAATAAAATAATCAAGTAAAATTTACTATTAACAGGCATTATGACTCAAAGTCATGGTGCCTGTTTTATTTACCGTCAATAAAAATACAAATGTATAAAAATCTGTACAAAATTATTGACGTTTTGATTAAACTAACTCATACTGTAGTGTAGAAGAGTCAAAACTGGGGGGTGACCAACTTGAATATTAAGCTGAAGCTATTCGGTGTACCAAAAAAAATTATACTAGACAATGAAGCAGTTGAATTTCCATTTAAAAAAAAGCAGAAGCCATATTCTTTTATCTGGCAATTCAGAAGCGTGTTACGAGAGATGAACTTGTAAATTTGTTTTGGAGTGAGCTCAAGGAAGAGGTTGCTAAGAAGAATCTTCGCAATGCCCTATACCAGATTAAGAAGACCCTAGGTGAGAATGTACTATATACTCCAAAACGCTCAATAGTCGAGTTGAACAGTGACTTAACATTAGAGCTTGATGTGAACCAGCTTCTTGATCAAAATGGTCTTGAGGTTTATACTGGTCCTTTTCTTCAAGGTTACATGGTTAAGAATGCTGAGAATTTTGAAGACTGGATAATGAACTACAGAGAGTTTTGTCGTGAAAGATTCACTGAGATGGCTTATGATCAAGTCGAAGGAAAAACATCAGACAATGTAAACGACGTTATTCATACTATGCAAATTGTTATTAAAGTAGATCCATACGATGAAAGAGCATATAGACTTATTATGCAAGCTTATGCGGATTCAGGTCACACCAATAAAGCCTTCAAGATATTCCAGTCATTGAAGAGTCTCCTGAATGAAGACCTTGGTGTGGAGCCAGACATCGAAACTAAGCGAGTGTTTGAAAGACTCGCAATGCAAAGGGAAGAAGAAACAGACCAAAGACCAGTAACGCAAATGTACGGTCGAAAACAAGAAATGAATCAGCTTTTAAAAGTTGTCAAAAACTTTCAAAATAAATTAAAGTTTAAGTCTATCCTTGTTGAAGGTGAAGCTGGAATCGGAAAAACCACACTTAAACAGTCGTTGGTTGAGCAGCTTCAAAATGAAAAACTAAATATTATTCAAGCAGTGTGTTATCAGTCAGAATCTCATTTCTATTTAAAGCCTTGGCATACCGTCATGGAACAGCTCTTGGAGTTATCGGTTAAAGAAGGTGTTCAGTGGCCTATAAGTTGGAAACGGGAACTAATACGGGTTTTCCCATCCTTCGCAACTGCCTTTAAAGAAGAGATTAGCGAGATTGAGCTGAGTCAGAAAAATGAACTGAGTCAAAGTTTGCAAGTGCATTTACTTGAGGATATTATACAAGGTTTGTTTGATATGCTCTCTGAAAAGGGACAAATTGTTTTAATAGTAGATGACATTCAGTGGATGGATGATCTGAGTCTATCGATATTGACCAATTTATTACTTCAGTATGGTAGAGACAAAATATTGTTTATAGGATTATCAAGAAGTGGAGCGTCAAACAAGGTACGACGAATGAAAGCCACACTACTGCGTGGTGGCAATGTCGACGTTGTTTATCTTTCAAGATTCAGTATGGCTGATATTCGTGGGTTTCTTGAAAAGGTTGAGCCGAATCTTAGTGACGACACAATTCTACAGAATATATTTGAACAAACAGAAGGCAATCCATTCTTTATTAAAGAATACGTCTATGCATTAAGAACCAGTGAAGATGAAAACATGACACCTGCTATGAGAAGTATTATTGAAGGCCGTTTTAATGACTTGTCAGAGGAATCGGCAAAGCTTCTTGACTTAGTGGCGTGTTTTACAGATAAAATTGAGTTTGGGGCAATGGGTGCTGTTAGCGGTAAGGGAGACTTGGCCTTACTGGAAAGCCTTGAAGAACTTCAGAATAGGAATATTATTGTTGAAGGTGACGAGCAAGGTCAATACGTGTTTTCCCATCACAAGCTTAGAGAATACATTTATGACAATATGAATGTAACAAAAAAGAAAAAATTTTACATCTTAAAGTAGCAGATTGGTTTGCACTACATTCTGCTGAGAAGGGGTATGAAAGGGCTATATATCACTATAGAAAAGCTGAAGAATATATTAAAGCCATGAGATATCATTTAATATATATTGAAAGCTTCCTAAATTTCGAACATGAGTTGTACCCAGTTATTGACCTAAACATGGAATCAAAGACCCTTCGACTTGTAGACAATAACCGAGTTATGAAATGGTTTAAAGAAGCGGAAGAAGAACTTAATAAACTGAAACGTAGTAATAAGACACCTAAAGATGTTGACAGACTTATAATGCGACTTCTTCTAATGCAAGGACGATACTATATTAGAGAAGGACAATATGAGACTGGACGCCACGCCATTGACGAGCTTATTCAGATTGCTGGTGTTTATAGTGACTATGACTTCATGTTAAAAGGGATCAGACAGTTAATAAATTATTCTGTACAAACTTATGATGAAAGCCTTATGACTATGTGGATCGATAAAGCTCGTGAAATACTAAAGGTTTTTAATGATCATGAAGAGGAAGCCATGATTAAACGACTTAGAGGCTTAGCTCTTATTATGATGCACAGATATACAGAAGCAGAACATGAGTTAAAAGACGCAATTAGAATCTTTAAGTCTATTGATGATAGAAGAGGTCGATATAGACTTAATATTGCTGCGTGTCATAATTATCTTGGAGATTTACACCGCATTCAAAGAAGACTTGATGATGCTATGAAAAGTTATGAGTTAGCTATAGAAATTAGCGAGCTATCTGGCGTATCACGTTGTACATCTATATTCCTTACAAATGCGGGACAGACAGCTTATGATTCAGGCAAGCAGGACGAAGCGAGTGCCTTTTTTGATGAGGCAATCAAACAATTTGAAGTGTATGGGACTGTGTGGAAAAGAGCAATAGCAGAAGGCTACATGGCTCTTATTAAACTGGATAAAAACAAACTAGATCAAGCATATGATCATCTTGAGTTATCTAGTATGTATTCAAGTAAATTAATGAATCCCTATTCAATAGGAATTTTTAATAAAGTTAGGGCAGAGTTTAAGCGAATGGTTATAGAGAAAGCTATTACTGAGATTCCTGATATTATCTCGCTTGAACCAGATGTATATCTTCAGATGGCCCATGAGTATTTTAAAAAATCTAGTTCTGAATTTGAAATGAATATACTGTGAGAAATATAATTGAGAATGGTATATATACATTAGGACCGGAGGTGACGCATTGAGACTCATAGCGGTAGACAAAATTCAAGAAGATGATAATTCTTGGAAAATCAATATACTCAACTGATGCAGCTTTACTGTTATCAACAGGTGTCAGGTTGTCACCAACAATGGTGAAAGCTCTAAAGAAAAATAATATTTATTATATATATATTGAAGACGGTCTTGCAGATGGTATTGAGCCTGATCCAATAATTCCAGACTCCATGAAGATAAAGCTGTTGCCAAAGTGGAGAAGGTTATGAAAAAAGACCTTTACACATGGAACCATGTCAAAAGGGAAGATGATCGATCAAGCAATACTTAATGAGTACAGAGATATTGTTAAAGAGTTATTTGAAACTTTGGCAAGTACACCTGATAGACTATACAATATGGTTGAACTGATGGGTACAGATATGTACACTTATTCCCATAGTGTTAATGTAACTGTGCTTAGTATTGTACTTGGAATTGCTTTGAAAATGGATAAGGATAAGATAAAACATATGTCAATTGGTGCCTTAATGCATGATATAGGTAAGATGTGTGTTCCAGAAAACCTTTTGAAAAAAAGAAGGTAAACTTAGCAATGAGGAATTTGAAGTCATGAGAGAGCATGCTGAGTTAGGCTATGAAATTGTCAATGACGATATTACTCTGTCTGGTATAACAAAGCAGATCATTTTTGGTCATCATGAACGCCTTGATGGGACAGGTTACCCTAGGGGTCTAGATAAAAATAGTATATCTGTTTACACAAGGATAGTAAGCATTTGTGACATGTTCGATGCCATGACCTCTGATCGGGTATACCAAACGAAAATGCCTATATATAAAGCACTTGATGTTATGATGGCAGAAGCGATTGAAAGAATTGATGCAGACTTACTTAAGACATTAATAGAGAATGTGGCAATTTATAAGCCTGGTGAAACGGTCGTCCTTGAAGATGGTAGAAAAGGGATCATTGTTGATGTAAGAAAAGGGTATGCAACACGACCTATTATTAGAATTATTGAGGACGCATTGGGTCAAGACCCATATGAGATAGACCTTAAATATGATTTGTCCGTATTTATTAAAGAAACTGTACCAAGATGATTAAGTAAATAAAAAATGTTTTAGATAAGTTTATTAGACATTAGTATATGCCAGTGTCTTTTTTATGTTTAATTTATATTGCTTCCTTATTTGTGTTTAACTTATGCTCAAATGTACCTAAAATCAAAACCTTAAAGAAAATGATACTGAGAAAATCAAAAAAAATAAAGGTGACCCTTGTAAAAAAGAGCAGTTTTTTTAGGTGTACTCGGGCTAGGTCTATACAGTATCGGTTGGACAGCAGATATTTTACATTACTATTGTGCGTACATGATAATAGCAGCATTTCTAATTGATGTAGAGAGTAAAACATTTATTGGTATTGGTGGCGTAACACTTCTTATTTCATCACTTACACTATTAGTATTTGACTATACCTCTAACTGGAGTGTCGATTTTTCAGTTTACTCAGGATTCTGGACACCATCAGGATTTGTTCAAAATCTTATGTTTAATGGGTATCATCCAATTTTGCCTTGGATTGGTTTTATAATCATCGGTTTATTAATAGGCCGTTTAGACCTAAACTCAAAAGCAGTTAGAAAACGACTAACACTATGGTCTATTTCAATTGTTCTCATAGTGGAAACAATATCGGTCGTATTGATTTATGGATTAGAAAGCTCTATTGGTTTAGAACTTGCAACCTTCTTGTTTAGTACAAAGCCAATGCCACCAACAAATCTGTATATAATCGCATCCTCCTCATTAGCCGTTGTGGCAACTATGATTTTCATTCATATTGGTGAAGTGTGGAAAACAGATTTTGTTAAATCTAGTCTGATAAGCACGGGGCAAATGGCATTAACACATTATGTTTTACATGTTCTGGGTGTGGGAATATTAGAGATCACAGGTCTAATTAGAATACCATCTCCTTGGATCTCCACCATATTCTCATTTGTGCTATTTCTTGAGTTTGTCGTATTCTCATACATTTGGAGCAATCATTTTAATAGGGGCCCTCTCGAGCTTGTTATGAGAAAAGTAGCATGAATGAATAAAGCATCCGAATCCATTAAGGATAGGATGCTTTTTATTCTTATCTACAAACTTATATCTAAATAGAAGTGCTATGACATTTTAGTCTATGATTGTCATAACATCTTCAATAGGATTTCTTGGAGGGCTTGTATGTGTTGCCGATTCAGGCACACCAATCGGTGTCATACATGCTAAGTAGTACCCTTCTTTTTCGAAACCTACAATATCTTCAATTTGTCTCGCTGCGTAGTTACACCCAGTCATCCAACAGCCTCCGTAGCCCATACTAGCAGCAGCAAGTTGTAGGTTTTGCATTGCTGCACCAATATTTTGAATACCTGGAGATGGCTTAAGAAACCCGTGGATTTCATCCATATCAGCCCCTGATGCTTTAATTAGGTTAAGTCCAGTTGTAGGGTAAGGTCCAGCATATACAAGCACAACTACTGGGGCATTTTTAAACACAGTATGGTACTTAATCATTTTTGAAAATTTTCTATCTGATTCCGATTGTGCATGTTCTGACAAAGTAATGTTTCTATCTTCAACGGCTTTCGCCATTTTTAGAATAATTTCTTGATTCTTTATAACTACAAAATGCCAGTTTTGAACGTTTTTACCTGATGGTGCTAATGTAGCAGCTTTTATCATTTTATCGATATCAGCTTGTGGTACTGGTTCATCCTTAAATTTTCTAATACTATGACGTTGACTGAAAAAATCCAGAGTTTTCATATGTATCCTCCCTGTGGTTTAACTTTTGGAATTATCACTATACATGTAAATGTTTATATGCACTTCAATTTCCCTATTCATATGAATAGTTTATGACATACGTAAAGTGTTGGCAATACCAAGAGAAATAATTATTGACATATGCTCGAAAAAAAGTGAATACATGAAAAATGGGTTGTACTTTAATTCTTGTGGTATAAATTCAAAAAAGGCTAGGAGGGATGAAATCTATGAGAGCATTAGAATACAGTATGATATTTGCATTTTCCAAAGCCGTTGGAGAAGGAAATCCAGCGGGCGTTGTGTGGGATGCAGAAGGACTAACAGATGAAGACATGCAAAAAATCGCAAAGATGAATGGTCTTTCAGAAACAGCCTTTGTGTTTTTTTTACAAAACAGAGCGGTGAATCCATATACCATTAGATTTTTTTACACCAACCAAAAGCATACCAATGTGTGGACATGCAAGTGTAGCATCAGCCTATTTTTACTGGAAGCATATGGGTATGCCAGACCAATTAAAATATGTACAGTCAACGGATTCAGGTAATTTGATGATAAGGATTGCACCAGATCAAGGTCAAAGTTTTACGCCAAAAATCCATATTGAAATGGACAAACCTAGATTAGATGCCGTTATGAGTGAACTTAAGGTTGAAATTTGTGATGCGCTTAGTATTGATCCATCTGATATACACGATAGTTGGCCAATTGTTAAGAATGAGAAGGGGTACTTGTTTATTCCGATCAAAAATTTGGATGCATTTTCTAAGATTAAGGCGAATAGAGATAAGATTCTGGCCTTTGATGAGGTTAATGACTTACACGGATGGTTTGTGTTTACAGATGAGACAGACCATAGTGAAAATAATTATCACTGTAGATTTTTTGCTCCAACATACGGTGTTGATGAAGACCCAGTAACAGGGACTGCAAATGCTTACTTTGGAATGTACCATCAGGCATATATTGGTGATGGTGGTGACTGTATTCTTAAGAATGAGCAAGGTAGTGAAATCGGTATGGGTGGAGTCGTAGAAGTAGATTACCGAGTGGACGACAATCGTGTCAGTGAAATCTGGGTAGGTGGATACGCTACAGAGTACTTTGAAGGTAAATTGAGATATTAACAGATAAAATCGAAGGTTAAAGTTTGTCATTGAGCCAGATCTATATAGGATATAGGTCTGGTTTTTAATATGCTGACTCGGTTTAATACTTTCTTTATTGCATTTTATAAGCAATGATCTATGATGAATATATATGGAAATGAAAGGATTACAATTATGTCAGTAATATGTCCTGTTTGTGATAATAAAAATAATGAGAACGATGAATATTGTAGACATTGTGACGCGACTCTAGTTGTTGCAAAAGGGTTTGGTTTTATTGAGCCTAAAGAAATAGAAAAAAAGATAGAAAAAGAAATAGAAAAAGAAATAGAAATAGAAATAGAAATTGAAAGGGAAATTATAGAGGAAAGTGGAGCGGAAACGGTTCAGATAGTAGATCAAGATCAAGATTTTAAAGCTTCTGAGGACAAGAACCATAATGTACGAAATAGTAAAGAAGATGAACTCAAGAATAGTGAAAAAAATAGAACACATCATAATGAATATAATAACTTGGATTTGAATGAATATAAAAAAAACGACCCGCAATGAAACGGATACATTTGAAGGTGACGCTGTTGAAACTGATGGAAGTTGGATCAAACTTAATCACCTAGCGTGTCCATTTTGTGGTCATTTGAATAAACAAAATCAGTTCTTTTGCCAAAGGTGTGGCTGTGATTTAAAATACGCTAAAACAGTTAAAGTTCCAGCGGGAAGAATTGATTCGTTTCAGGTAGAGTCAAGTAAAGCAATTGCTAGGTCTTTAGTTGGTGCGAGTGGCCAATCTGGTGTTCTAGAAGATTTCAAAAAACTTCAGCTAATTTCAAAAAATAGTAGGTTAAACTTAAAGACTTGGCGTCAAGGAACAGAAATGAGCATAGAGGTTGATGGATTTACTTTTAACAAAGCTACAATTATGGTTATAGGTGTGGCATACTTCCTTGTGAACACAGTGCTAGATGATATTGATGTGTTTTGGCCACTAATACTAGCGGTCACTGGTTTTAAGATTTATAAGAAGTATGTTGAAGGTGATAAAGGTGACACCATTATTCTTAATGAAGAAGGTGTAGAAATATGGAATCAAACTGGTCGAGAAAATGATAAGTTAAGAGATATAGAATGGGATGATGTTGACCAACTTGCTATTATAGGTAAAGGTAAAAATATGACTTTGAATCTACAGTCGACTGACCAGAGCAAGTCGTGCAAGCTGCCTGAGTTCTCAGCCAAGAAAAGAGCAATGATACTCAACACATTTGGTATCATTGCAAACAAAAATAAGTATGAGATTTATTTTGATACAGATCATAGTTCAAGTGATGTGTAATTTATAAATCAGATTTTTTAGGGGGCATTGGTATAAAAACCGATGTCCTTTTAGCGTAGTTCTGAAAAGATGGGTTATTGGCGTATCGTCTTTCAAGAAAAGGAACGCCAGATACATATCTAACGAGTATAGTGATTGTGACTGGACCAATTAAAGCTATAAAGGGAGCTCCGTATGCAAGTGAACACAGGAAAAATCCCCACCATAATAAGGCTTCACCAAAGTAGTTTGGGTGTCTTGTGTACTTCCATAATCCTGATTGCATAATTTCTTCTCTTGACTTGCGAGTGGAAACGAAGTTACGTAGTTGTTGATCCCCAATAGTTTCAAAAGATAGACCAAATAGAAATATAAGGACACCTAAGATAAATAAGGTGTTATTCCTTAAAAGACCACCCGCTGCTGTTATGGACATAGCAACTAAGTACTGGAACCCAGCTTGAAGCATAAACACTCTTAGGAATGCATTTAACTTAATATTATTACCCCAGTTTTGACGCATTTCTACGTATCTATAATCTTCTGGTTTACCAATGTTGCGCCTTGCAATATGAACAAACAGCCGTAAACTCCATAGTGTGACCAGAAGGGGAAGAACAATATTATAATCTCCTGGTCTACCTATATACTGAGCCCAAGCAATAAGGGCAAATCCAGGTCCCCATGCTATATCAACAATAGAATAATTATCAATATGTTGTGCGAGAATAAACACAGCCGTAAAGTATAAAAAGACCACGATTAAACTAAGTAGATATCCATTCATTTGACTCTCCTTATTTGTCTTTATATCCTATTCCAACAGCGCCTCTACCAACAAAAGCAGCAACAACTGCAGAAACCTCGGTAACACAAAGTGGTGGTATTCCAGTAATATCTTCCATGACAGCAGCGTATTTCATGGCAGCGTCTAAATTATCACTGTGAACGATAATGTAGTTTTCTAGATTTCTTGACTTACGAATTTTTTTTAACAATTTGATCTAAAGAACGCTCCATACACACAATTCCTTTACCAGTATTATTAATTGAGATAATAACCTTGCGATTAAACATGTCCGCAATACTTCCTATGACTTTAGGAACACGTCCGCTTTTAGTTGCATAATGTAAATCAGGAATTTGTACATGAATATGGTACTTATCAAATTCGGTGTTTAATGTGTTTACAATTTCACTTGCTGGCATGCCTTTATGAATCATTTGTATCGCATCGTAGACCATAAGGCCTTGACTGGCTGAATTATTTCTTGAGTCGAATATGTGTAATCTTGATGTATCAATACTTTCAGCTGAAATTCTTATTTTGTCAAACAAACCACTCATTTTACTTGAAACAAATATTCCAATTACAGAATCGAAGTGACTGAGCATAAATTTAAGCGTTTTTGCAATATACATTTCGCCTGGTTGTCCTGAAGTCGGGTGTTTTTCAGTGTTGTCAAGCAGGGTATAGAGGTTGTTTGAGTTGATTGTAAATCTGTCTACATACACGTTGTCATTTACAATAAGTTGAAGTGGGATTCGTGTAATTTGATGTTTTTTGGTCCATTCATCTGGAATATCCGCAATTGTATCTGTAATAATACCGATTGCCTGTTTGGGCTTATTGGTAATATCAAGCTGTATCTGCATATCGTCAATTTTGGATTTAATAATTTTACCGTTGTCGCTTAAGAAATCAGATACTATTTGTGGATTGTCTGAATGGCAATGAACCTTAGTGAACTGGTTGTTTGACTGTATTACAACTGAGTCCATTTCACATTTAAACCTTTTCTTAAGATGTTTTATACTTTCAGTAGAGAGACCTTCCACCAAAAATTCGTTACAATAACGATATGTAGTGTCATTTATTTTATTGTGGACAAGGGACGGGGCATATTTGAACTTATTGAAAATTGAAGTTGTTTTTGAATCCAAGAAATCTAGAATGCCTTCAAGGAAGTAGACAAATCCAAGCGCACCTGCATCAACGACATCGGCGTCACGAAGAACTGCTAATTGCGTTTTGGTATTTTCAAGAATGACATGGGTATGCTGAAGAGCTTTTGTAAATAAAAGTTTTATATCATTGTTTTCATTAACGTTCCTAATAAGATACTCCGACCATTCTCGCATTATTGTGAGCATGGTGCCTTCCTCTGGTATGGAAACAGAGCTGTATGCGAACTGAGTGGCTACAGTTGAAGCAGCTGCGAATTCACTGGTTGTCATGTCTATCTTACAATCTGATTCTTGAGCCAAACCATTTAGGTACGAAGCAAATATAGTTCCCGAATTGCCAAAGCTGTCTTCTGACGCCACTTTAGCTATAGAGACTAATGTGTCACCAAGGTGTTCAGATCTTTCAGACTTAGCAATAATACATTTCATTGTATAGGTTAAATTACTACCAGTGTCACCATCTGCAATTGGGAAGACATTAATGTCGTTGAGTATATTTTCATGTGAAATGATTCGTTTAGCACCTGAAATAATATAGTCGTATATGTCATAACCCGTAATTTTATGTGTTTTCAAATCAGTACTCCTTTGTTATTTATTGTCCTTCATGAATAGATACCCCAAAAAAGGGGATATATTATATGAAATTTGTAAAAGATAAGATAATATATCAATAAATGAGGATAATTAGCATTTAGGAGGTTCTATGTTGAATTTTGATAAACCTACAGTGGTCATAAGTAAATGTATTGAACACGACCACTGCAGATTTGATGGATCTATGATTTCTAGTGAAGTGGTTAGGCTTTTAAAACCATATGTTGATTTTATTACGGTTTGTCCAGAAATGGCTATTGGATTACCTGCTCCAAGAGAGGCGTTAAGAATTGTTAGAGGTGAAGATCAAATAGACCGCCTTGTATTTTCACAAAGTGGATCAGATAAAACAGAAGATATGCTTGCATATTCAGATAAGTTCTTAAAGGGTCTAAATCGTCCAGAAATAGATGGGTTTATTTTAAAGCACCGTTCTCCCTCATGTGGTATGAATGATGTGAAAATATATAAAGGCATTGGTAAATCCAATATTATACCGGGTAAGACCAATGGAATGTTTGGTGAGAAAGTGCTTGAATACTATCCCAATGTTCCTGTTGAAAACGAGGGGCGTATGAGAAATTATAACCTCCGTGAGTCTTTCTTAATTGGTATATTTTCTATCAGAGGATTTAAAACTGTTAAATACTCAGGCGAAATGAAAGACCTTGTGAAGTATCATTCTAATAATAAGTATTTGTTTATGGCTCTTAGTCCAGGTCATTTAAAAACTTTGGGGAAAATTGTAGGGAATCATGAAAAGTTGTCGTTTGAAGATTTAACAAACAAGTATGAAGAGGTGCTGATTAAACTGCTTCTTCAACCTATGGATAGAGGGCGTAATATTAATGCGATATTTCATGTATATGGATACTTTAAAGACTTATTAAATAGTGACGAAAAAGCTTACTTCTTAGAATGTTTAGAAATGTATAATCAAAAAAGGTGCCGTTTTCCATGTTATTGGCGCTGCTCAGAAGTTGGAGTATAAGGTTTAATGTGGATTATTTAAAAGACCAAACAATATTTGAGCCTTTTCCAAATGAACTTTTTGATGTGACAGATAGCGGGAAGGGGTTATAAAAATCTTTGACAAAATGGCAAAATCTCAAGGTTTTAAAGTAGAGTACAATGAATTAGTCGGGCATGATATGAAAGCGGTTTTTCTTGTTGCTCGAAAAAAAATTAAATTAATAGAAAACAATGGTACTTGTGGCACACTCTACAAAGGATAGGGTGTGCCTTTTCGTGTTTTTGACATGGTGCTGTCTAATAATATACTTTAAGCCGATTTCCGTGCGTAAAATGGAGCATTACGCAGGTAATGGAGTAGAGAGAATAAACTAACTGGGTTATGATGATTCAAGTTGCAGATTTGGAATGAGAATCGTTCGCAGATAACTAGTGTGGTTACCTGTTGCGTGAAAGGCTTTTATATGACAAAACAAGGCATAATTCGAAGTGTTTTAGTAATGCTCCTATCGGTACTTTTTGTGACAGTGTTGTCTTTTCTACTCATGCGTCTTTCACCTGTTGATCCTGCGACTGCATATGTTATGAGAAACTCACCCATTGTCACAGCTGAACAAATAGAAGAGGCCAGAGTGATGCTTGGTATGGACAAGCCAATCTATGTTCAGTATTTCACATGGCTTAAGGATGCATTGCAGGGCAATATGGGAATATCTCTTTCTACAGGTGAACCTGTATTCAAACTTCTGCAAAATGCAATTCCCGTCAGTCTTACAGTTGTCAGTCTGTCAACTCTATTTATGATAGTGGGCGTAATAGTCATTGGTATCTTGCAGTATCTTATACAGCAGTCAGTTACGGGTAAGCTCATAAGAGCCTTATGTATTGCTGGAGTCTCTATACCACCATTTTTCCTAGCTATTATATTTATACGTTATTTCGCACATAACTTAAGCATTTTATCTATAACAGGCAATCAAGGACTCATGAAGTATTTACCGAGTGCACTGTGTTTGTCAGTTGCTGGCATCGCTTTTTACTCACAAATGCTTGCAGCAAGACTAACTGAGGAGATTCAATCAGACTATGTGTTTTTTTTCAAAATGTAGAGGTCTTTCGGATCTTAGACTTGTGTTTTTTCCATGCATTACCCGCTGCAGTGGTTGATCTAATACCGAATTTTGCTCAGATGATTGGCCTGACGCTTGCTGCTGCAACCATAGTGGAAAGAGTTTTTTCCCTGCCTGGTTTCGGAAACCTCATTATTGATAGCGTTGTTCAGAGGGACGCACCTGTGACACATGCATCGGTTCTTTTTTCTGGCGATTGTGCTTGTACTGCTTAATTTCGTTGCAGTTTCAATTCAAAGCTTTTTCCAACGTAATATAGAAGCAAAGGAGAATGGAATATGAATTCTCTAAGAGAACGATTAGGAATTGTTATACCTGTGATTGTATTAATGACAATATGTTTTGGGCAATTTTTTGCACCCAATGATCCATTTGAAGTAGACATGCTAAGCCGTTTCCAGGTACCCTCCAATATATATCCGCTTGGAACGGACTTGCTTGGCAGATGTACTTTTTCAAGGCTACTCTATGGTGGCAGGACAACCATAGGTATTGTTTTGTTTGGCGCGGTTCTAGTTTTGTTAGTAGGAACTATAACTGGTCTTTTTATGAGTGGTGCAAACAGGAAACAAGATATTGTATTTGAGAGCCTACTTAATTCGATTACGGCAATTCCCCCCATTGCATTTCTTGTAATTTTTTATTGCAGCATGGGGCAACGGTGTTGTTACAATGGTCACTGCTATCACTTTGTCCTTGTTCCTAAGACTAATTAAACTGGTCAAAACACGTGCTGAAATAGAATTGAAAAAGGCGTATGTAATTTGTGCTGTAACTTCAGGTGCAGGTAAGGTTCGACTTCTGTTCCGTCATATTCTCCCAAATGTCCTTCCAGATATTATTGAGTATATATGCTTGTCTTGTGCTGACATGACACTTGCCATTGTGGGTTTTTCATTTATAGGACTAGGACTCAGTGACAATGTAATCGACTGGGGCACAATGGTGGCAGAAGCCCAGCAATTATTGCTAATTGAACCACATTTAACAATGTATCCAATAGCTTGCATTTTCGTAAGTACACTATGTTTTCATATGTTAGGTAGGAATGTTTCAAAAAGGGAGGCTCAAATTGCTAGACATTAAGAATCTGAATGTCAAAACTCGAGCGGGCCAGTTATTGGTTCATGATGTGTCGCTGGAACTTCAAAGTGGTCAAGTTATTGGACTGACAGGTGCATCTGGAGCTGGTAAAACCACTTTACTTAAAATCATAACAGGAACTTACGACAAAGACTATAAAGTGACAAGTGGATTAATTCTGTTTAAAGGTAGTGAAATCAATGGTTTGTCCGCAAAAAAAAGAAGACAACTCTGCGGAACCTCTATTGGTTATATTCCACAGAATCCAATGACGGCTTTTAATCCAAGGCAGAAATTGGGCGCGCAAGTAGAAGAGACACTTAATATTAGATTATCCTTAAGTCGAACAGAGGCAAGAAATCGCTTCAGGGAGATTCTTGAAAAACTTAACCTTAGTGATGGGGAACGTCTTCTTAACAGTTATCCTTCAGAGCTTTCGGGAGGTATGCTTCAAAGGGCAGCTATAACTCTAGTCATGTGTTTGGAACCTGAGATCATTTTGGCTGATGAACCTACAAGCGCACTTGATAAAGAAAACAGGGATGCGCTAATAGATGTTTTGAAGCTGGTAAAAAAAAGATGTAGGTATACTCTTTGCGACTCATGATATTGATGTCCTACTTGAACTGTGTGACAGTGTTTGTGTTATGGAAGCAGGAAGTGTTGTTGAAAGAGATCAGATGCATAAAATTATGAAATCTCCCAATTCTCGATTTTCTGCGGCTTTAAATAGAGCTCATAAAGAGATTGGAGAAAGGCAATTAATATGGAAGGCATACGATTAGATCATGTGAGCAAGATATATTCCCATTCTAAAAAAAAACGTTTGTGAGGTGCTTGATCAGATCAATTTACATATAGAACCAGGCGAGTTCGTGTCACTTACTGGAGAATCGGGGTCAGGGAAAAGCTCATTGGCAAGATTAGTACTTGGACTTGAGCCGCCAACCTCAGGTGATATCTTTATAGACGAAATATTTTTAAGCGGTCAAGCTATGACAAATAGGAAGAAGTTGTACAGTAGAGTGCAAGCCGTCTTTCAAGATGCTGGCGGGACACTAAACTCCAAATTATCAGTGTACCAAAATGTAGAGGAGTCATTGGTCAATTTGACGACCTTAAATAGAGAACAGCGTAGGGAACGTATACACAACTTAATGGAGATGCTTTTGCTTGATGTGAAGCTGCTTAAAACGCAAACTGGTCAGCTGTCTGGTGGAGAACAGAGACGACTTAGCCTTCTCCGTGCTCTAGCTATTCAACCCAAGTACCTGGTTTTAGATGAAGTGGTCAGTGGTCTTGATTTGATTTCTAAATCAGCAGTTCTATCCTTATTGAAGACCTATAGGGAAAGCTTTGATTGTGGCTGCTTATTTATTACCCATGACCTATCCGCTGCTGCAGTGTTATCAGATAGGGTTCTACGTATAGAAGGTGGTCGTATTACCAAGGTTGCAGTCGTGAATCAGACCGAAAGATATGTTAAAAGCGGATAGGTTTATCCGTAAATAAATGCTATGAATGTGTAGCCAATATAATGTAATGTTTGAAGATATGAATTCAAGGAGGATTTGTAATGTTAAATGGAAAGCTGAACAGACTAAGTGCCTAGCTCTGAGTCTTATGGTGGGACTGGCAATGACAGGTTGCTCAGGGGAAAATATAAGTAGTGACGACGCTTCTGCACAGGTCCAGGAAGCTGATATTGAGGAATCTGCTGTTGAAGAGACGGAAACAGAAAATATGGAGTCGGTTGAGAAGGTTGATGAACTCAAGACACTGAGTATTGCGGTAGCCGCCGAGTTAACGACACTTTATCCTCTAAACATGGACGAGCAGAACCTTTCTGCAACACGTCTTTGCTATGAAAGCTTGGTTAACTATGAAAATGGTGAAATTACACCGTGGCTTGCTGAAAGTTGGGAGCTATCTGAAGATGGGCTTGCATTAACTTTCAACCTGCGTGACGACGTGTATTATCATGATGGGTCCAAGTTATCGGCTGAAGGTGTTAAGGTCAATTTTGAATACAAGAAGAATAATCCCAATTTCAGAGCTTGGCCTGCAGTTGTAAATGTGAAGGATATTGAAGTTGTGGACGAAACAACAATTACATTCCATTACGATACGCCGTTTTATGGCTACTTGTCTGACTTCTCATTTAGAGAAATCATGGTTCTCGTGTCACCGGACGTCATAGAGCCTGAAAATTTCCAAACACTTAAAGATGTTGTTGGTACAGGTCCATATAAGCAAGTGGAAGTAAAAAGTGGTGAATATGTAAAGTTTGAAAAGAATGAAGCCTACTGGGGTACTGCACCTTACTATGACGAAATCTATGTAAAATATATCCCTGAAGCGTCTTCAAGAATGCTGGCGCTTGAAAAAGGTGAAGTAGACGTGATTTATGGCAGTGGTCTGATCACATGGGACGACTTCAGCCAAGCAAAGGCCTATCAGAACGTAAACGCAAAAATCTCTGACGCAGACACAAAAACAGTTTACTTCGTTCTTAACGCTGGAAATGAGATGTTGTCTGACCTTACAATACGTGAAGCTATTGCATATGGCATTGATAAAGAGGGAATCTGCCAAGGCCTAACGTATGGAAACCAAACACCTGCTGATGACATGTTCCCTGCGGGAAATTTTTTATCAGACATTCCGATGAATACTCAACGTAGTTATGATCTTGAAAAAGCTAGTGCTCTTCTTGATAAGGCGGGGTGGGATATGAATATCGAAACGGGTATTCGTGAGAAGAATGGCAAAGCGCTGTCGTTCAAATTAACATACAACTCTGGTGATGTGACAAACAAGCTACTTTCAACAACTGTTAAGAGTCAAATGAAAGCTCTAGGCATTGACGCACAAACAGAAGGACAAGATATGATGACTTGGTGGACAGAGGGCGTTGCTGGAAACTATGGTATGATCATTTGGAGTACAGAAGAAAACACACTTCCACATATCAACTTCCCTAAAATGTTGAATTCTTCACCACATACGCCATCTTTAAATGCGCTAGGTGATAGTGAACCTGTGTTTGAAGCAATTAGAACGATTCAGACAATGGACGATCTTACAGAAGTAACAGAACTATATGAGTACATTCTGAACTACTGTAATGATAATGTTATTGAAATTCCTTTATATTATGCGAAGGACAGAATTTTATTCAATAAAAATTCAGTTGCAGACTATCAGTTTACAGACACACCTGTTATGTTTGAAATTGACAATGTAACAGCTGTTAACTAGGAATAATTGAACACATTAAAGAGTTGTACTATAAAAGTGCAACTCTTTTTTATTTTTATGCATGAGAATGATTATCAATGAGTTGGATTGGTGGTATACTATAGGAAAAGTATGGAATATATGTTGATAGAATCAAGTGAACATGATCACTTGGTGGAAAGGCTTTGAGAATGGCTCTTGATGCAATTGGACGTGTACCACCACAAAAACGATTTGAAGACATGATAATAAGTTTCGAAAAACATGGTGACGAGTTTGTATATTACTATGACAAAACATATGTTGATGGCAAGACGATTAAATATGAAGTTGTAGAGGGGATTTCGCTTGTATATCACAATTTGAATTTCAAAGTTCATGACATATATCCAGCCGAGGATGAAAATGCAATTAGGATGAATTATTGTATATCTGGTCGGTGTGAGTTCTGCCTAAGTAAAAAACAAGTTATTAATTTGGGAGCGGGCGATTTTCTTGCTGGTAGTATATGCAGCAAAGACGACAGACATTCTTTCCCGTTTGGGAATTACACAGGTATATCTCTTGTAGCCAATGAAAACGATTTGAACAAGTTTTTAAAGATGATTTTTCCTGACAGCCAGCTAAGAGCCCGACGTCTTATAGATAAGATTAAGAGTAATGGGTCTTTTGTGTATGCAGCCAATGATCCAGTGATTCATGACATAATGGAAGGGTTATTTTTAGGAAGTGACACATACAAGAAAGAGCGAACTATAATAAAGCTTGCTGAGCTCATTCTCTATTTAATTGACAATGATTTAATGGTTGGGGGTGACAATGGCAAGTACTTTGACCATCATATCGTTAAAAAGGTAAAGCAAATCAAACGCGAGGTCACTGAACACCTCGACAATTATGTTAAAATAGATGAAATCTCTGACAAGTATGGAATCAGTGTCAGAGCATTTTCAGAATGTTTCAAAGCTGTATATGGTAAAACCTACTATGCATTTATCAAGGAATTTAGAATGAAAAAGTCTGCGGAAATGCTTAGAACAACGAACGAGAATATCGGTCATATAGCTATAGCTGTAGGGTATCAGAATGCCAGCAAGTTCTCGAAAGCCTTCTTTGATATCATGGGTGTTGTCCCACAAACCTATCGGAACAATCATTTGATGACTGAATTGGAGTAACGTGTGTTTAACAGAGTAGATAAGCTCTATTTCTAAATATATAATGCTTTTGAGCATATAAATGTGAGCCACTCACCTTCAAAAAATATGGGCGTTGAGTGGCTCAACTTACGCATAATATTTGGAAAGGTTAAGGCGTTATCTATGGAAAATAAAAGATCATCTGTTTCTCTGTTAATGGGATTTGCCGAAAATTCCAAAGTTAAGCTCTATCAGTCAGCTTTTCTTGCAGTACTGGGCGTTGCATCATCAATAATACCTTATTGGTGTGTCTCGAGGCTTTTGGTACATGTAATCAATGGTAGTTTAAGTATTAATGTAGGGATTTATTACATTACTATTGCCCTTATCGGATACACGGGCAAAATCATCTTCCACTGGGTATCCACGTCGTTGTCTCACGCAGGGGCGTACTCAATTCTTAAGGAGATTCGTGAAAAAATTGCTAAAAAGCTTTACAACAGACCATTAGGCGATGTTTTAAAAACGTCATCAGGGGAGTATAAAACCATTATCGTTGATACTGTTGAAAAAATGGAGCAGCCCTTGGCTCATATCATTCCTGAATTCACATCAAATTTACTAGTCCCATTGTGCTTGTTTGCATATTTAATGTCTTTGGATGTAAGAATGGCGCTTGTATCAGTGGCGACCATACCTGTTGGGGCTGTCCTTTACAAAAATCTTATGAAAAAATACGTCCGCTATTATGGAGACTTTGTTCAGGCTAACAACGCTATGGGCGGGGCTGTGGTCGAGTACATCAATGGCATTGAGACAATCAAGGCCTTTAATCAAACAACAAGCTCATATGGCAAATACTCAAAATCAGTTCAGGGGAACAACCATGCTAAAACAGTCTTCTTCAAACGGACCTTGTGGTTGTATTCAGCAGTTATGTACACTATCCCTGCAACGATGATCACCGTATTGCCTGCGGGTCTTTATTTCTATATGTCAGGTAGTTTGAGCGTCGAGATATTTATAACTTGTGTCTTACTTTCCTTTGGTTTGGTTTCACCTTTGATAGTAGCTATGAAGCATACGGATGGCGTTGCGTCACTACATACGACATTGACTGAGGTTCAAAACATTCTTGAAGAGCCAGAACTAAACAGACCCATTGATTTTAAGACCATTAAACATAGTAAGATAGCCTTCAATAAGGTTCAATTCGCATATGAAGAAGACCTGGTTCTTGATGATGTATCCTTTGAAACAATACCAGATGGGATGACAGCCATTGTAGGGGCCTCAGGATCAGGGAAATCAACTATTGGAAAACTTATAGTGAATTTCTGGGATGCGAAATCTGGATTCATAACTATAGGGGATGTTGATGTTAAAGACATACCACTAGATCAAGTCAACGAAATGATTTCATATGTTTCTCAGGACAACTTCCTATTCAACATGAGCATACTTGAAAATATAAGAATTGGAAAACCAAATGCCAGTGAAAAAGATGTCATTCAAGCGGCTCAAAGGGCAAGTTGTCATGATTTTATAGTGGCTCTTGATGAGGGGTATCATACCAATGCAGGTGATGCAGGCGATAGACTATCTGGGGGAGAAAAGCAAAGAATTGCCATAGCCAGAGCGCTTTTGAAAGACAGTCCTGTAGTCATACTTGATGAAGCTACGGCGTATACTGATCCAGAGAATGAAGCGGTTATTAAAGAATCAATCAATGAATTGGTTAATGGGAAAACATTGATCGTTATAGCGCATCGACTATCTACCATAAAAAATGCAGATCAAATCGTAGTGATGGATCATGGTAAAGTAGCAGATATTGGGCCGCATGATACATTGATTAAACGGTGTAAAATATATCAGGATTCATGGAAAGCACATAATGGTAATCAGGTTATCAAAATGACTGAGGAGGTGGTATAGATGATGAGAATAATCCGTAGACTTATAGCGTTTTCTGGCGAATACAAAAAAAAGGATCTTCTTTTGTCATTCATTTATAGTTTTGCCTTTACAATTTTCGAGATAATTGCTGTTATGGCTCTTGTATATGCGTTAAAGGCAGTTGTGAATGCCCATAATGGACTGCAGAGTGTAACAGTTGGCCATATAATCACTATAATTGTAATGATGGTGATTAGTCTGACGGGGAAAATAGTGTTTGGCTCATTATCGGGATCTAAGTTAAATATTACTTGTTTTAACCTGTGTAGAGACAAACGTGTGGCAATAGGCAACAGGTTAAAGCGAATGCCAATGGGATATTTCAGTAGCAATCGTCTAGGAACTGTCATGGGAACGGTAACCACAGTTCTCAATGAAATTGAAGGGCAGTTTGCACTTCTGTTTACAGATATATTTGTCGGTCTATTCCATGCTATTCTGATTGCTTTGATGATGTTGATGTATGATTTTAGGGTGGGTATTCTATCAATTGGCGCTATTCTTCTTGGTCTTGTAATCAACAGCAAACTTCAAACACAAAGTAGAATAGTGTCTCCTAAACGTCAAGCTGCACAAAATGAAATGATTAATGCTGTTCTTGAGTATGTTCAAGGCATATCGGTTATTAAGTCATTTGGTTTGGGGGAAGCCTCTGGAAGAACCCTTGATACAGCCATTGAGGAAAGTCGCGTAAAAAACCTGAGTTTGGAATCTGAATTTACTAGTATACTCGCATTGTATGGATTTGTATTTAAGGCAGCCAGTTGTGGAATCTTACTCATAGCATTTCATGGTTTATTTGGAGGAAGACTGAACACAGTTGATACCTTAACGCTTATGGCATCAAGCTTTATAATATTCTCTAAGATTGAAAGTGTCGGCGGTGCAGCGGCCTTCCTTCAAATGATGGATGAAAATCTAGACAAGATTGAAGAGGCTGAGAATAGTCCATTACTAGATGAAAAAGGGATTAGCATTCAACCTGATAATCACAGCATTAATTTGAAGGGGGTATCATTTTCATATGGTCAGCGCAAAGTTCTAAGTGACATCAATATGAATATTAAGGATAAAGAGACTGTTGCAATCGTTGGGCCTTCAGGAAGTGGAAAAACCACACTGTGTCACATAATAGCCCGATTCTGGGATGTGCAAGAAGGGACAGTATCTATTGGTGGACTTAACGTGAAGGATTATACATGCGACAGTTTACTGTCACAGTTCAGTATAGTTTTCCAAAAGGTATATTTGTTTGAGGACACTGTACTTAATAACATTCGATTTGCAAAACCTGATGCAACACATGAAAAGGTTGTAGAAGCCGCTCGTCGGGCTTGCTGCCATGAGTTTATCATGAAGCTTCCAAATGGTTATGATACGAAAATCAAGGAGGGCGGGGGGGCTCTTTATCGGGTGGCGAAAAGCAGAGAATAGCCATAGCAAGAGCCATATTAAAAGACGCACCAATAGTCATTTTAGACGAAGCGACTTCCAGTATAGATCCGCAAAACGAAAGACTGATCCAAAAAGCCATAGAGTCATTAACCATAGAGAAGACAGTAATAATGATAGCCCATAAATTGGAGAGTGTACGCAAGGCGGATACAATATTTGTATTAAAAGATGGTAAAATTGTTCAGTCAGGTAATCATAAAATGCTCATGGCTAAACATGGTGTATATAGAGATTTTGTTAACATTAGACAGAAAGCTATGGGCTGGAGTTTGTAACAGTTTAAGCAGTTTCTATCTTAAGTATTAACTATTTTTAGAAGTCTATATGAAAAATGCTCCTAACAGAATATTGAAAACAATGAAAGATACCTTGTAATGCGTGTTACAAGGTATCTTTCATTGTTTTTGGTAGGGTAAGTGTGAGGGTTATATAGGATAGACATATATAAATATAAAATATCCGAAATGGAGCATGATTGATTTAATGGAGTAGAGAAGTGATTTTATCGTCACTATAATAAGAGTTGGTTGTTCACAATATGTGCAACTAACATAAATTCTTATATATGTACAAGAAACGTCAGGAGAGTGCAAAATGACAACTAATAAAGACTTGAGAATCACATACTTTGAAAAAAAATATACCTTTTGATAAAGATCCACTAGACATATCTTCTGCATTGATCGATAAGAAGATATATTCCTCGTATTTTCTGTATGAGTCTGAGAATGAGTTTTCTATAGCGTTTAACGCAATAGCAGAGATTAAAGCAAGACCAGATGAAGTCATTGTCCAGCGTGATCAAGTCCAGGACGTATATCCAGTGAATGTTTTACATGAGGCACTGGATCAGGCGCTTAACAGTCTAGATATTGATGGTTGGAGACTATACGGTATTGCTAATTATAGTTTGGCGCGTTACAACTATGATTTAAACATCGGTATTGAGAATGATAATCTTTTGCAGTTAATAATTCCTGAATCCGAAATCCGTATATCAGAAAGTGAAATTTTAATTCGATCTGTTGATCAAGGGCAACTATCCATTATGGAAAAGGCTCTTAAGGAAGTTATTGATGAAGAAGCAAGCGATCTTAAGAAGAGAGTTAAAGCCAATTTGACCCCTTGTCCAGAAGTAAAAGAATGCAATGCCGACATATATAAAGACATCGTAGGGCGTGCAATTAAGAGTATTCACAATAAGGACTTCAACAAAATAGTATTGTCACGAAAAATAGATGTTCCGTTTTCACTGGATTTGCCAGCGACGTATTTATCGGGCAGGCGTCAAAACACACCCAAAAGGTCATATGTCATTGATATGGCAGACCATAGAGTTGTTGGGTTCAGTCCAGAAACCGTTGTAGAAATTGACTCAGAAGGTTGGGTTACAACACTTCCCCTTGCAGGTACCCGAGACGTTGGGAATAGTGAAGTGGAAAAAGAGCAGTTAAAGATGGAGCTCTTGTCTAGTACAAAGGAGATCACGGAACATGTAAGCACAACAAAAATGACTTATGAGGAAATGAAGCGGATTTGCCTTCCAGAGTCTGTGAGTGTGTACGATTTTCTAACAGTTGCAGACCGCGGCACTGTTCAACATTTGACCTCTCGAGTGGTTGGAAAATCAGAGGATTCTGCTTCGCCTTGGAAAGTTTTTAATAGCCTCTTTCCAGCTGCGACGTCATCGGGTGCTCCTAAGAAAACAGCAATTGAAACGATTGGACAGTTGGAGACTGAAAGAAGAGATCTATACGGTGGTTGTGTCTTAACGCTGGACCAATCGGGAACTTTTGACTCTGCCTTAGTTTTAAGAACAGCATTTGAGTCAGATGGTAAGACGTGGATGCAGGCAGGGGCAGGCATTGGACCTCTTTGCACACCTGACTTTGAATTAAACGAAACATTCCACAAGATCAGCAGTATATCGCAGTACTTAGTCAAAGATATTACAAAGTAACCATTCCCAGAATGTATCTAGGAGGATAGGAATGAAAGCATTTAACGATAGAGAGTACTTGGTTCAAAGTACATGGGGAGAAGAGCTTGAGAAATGGGCCAACTCATACAAGAACAATGTAGCAATAATTGAAGGTGCTCATAAAGTAACCTATAAAGATCTTAACGAAAAGGTCAATACCTTGGCATTCGGTTTTCTTGAAATGGGATTAAAAAAAAGGGAGATAAGGCAGTTGTTCAGTTGCCTAATAGAAGCAGTTTTATATATACAGTCTTTGCCTTGTTTAGAATAGGTGTCATACCAGTACTAGTTCGGCCATCCCACCGAGAAGCGGATCTTAAGCATATATTTGAAAAGAGTGAACCTGCCTTATTCGTTACTACGGAGAAGTTTCAGGGATACAAATATGAGAATATGGCAGACTCACTTTACAATGCCTATAATTTTCTCAAGCATGTTGTCATAGATGGTAAAACTGAAAAATATCGAGCAATGAAAGATGTTAAAGGATCATCTATAAAAATTAATACGCCTGAGTACAATGACATGGCGCTTATAACACTTTCAGGTGGAACGACGGGTGTGCCTAAACTAATACCACGTTCTCATGGAGATTATATTTACAATGTAAAAAAGGCAAGTAAGCGGTCGCAAGTGACATTTGAAACGGTTTTCTTAGCAGCGTTACCAATTTCTCATGGGTTTGCCTTTGCAAATCCTGGTATTTTAGGAACGTTATCAAAAGGTGGAAAGGTAGTCTTGTGTGCCAATGCCAGCCCTGATGAAATATTACCTTTAATTGAAAAAGAAAGAGTGACTATGACTGCACTTGTTCCAACGGCGGCTCAATTTTGCCTTGAAACGCTTGAATGGGATAAGGAAAATGATATATCGAGCTACAAGCGGTTCTTATTGGTGGTTCGGTTCTTGAAGAAAGTTTGGCAAGACGGATCGTGGAAGAAATGAATTGTCAGCTCCAACAAGTTTTTGGCATGTCAGAGGGTTTGATATGCATGACAGATATGGTTGACACAAAGGAAGTTGTTGTAACATGCCAAGGTAAGCCTATTTCAGAATTTGATGAAATACAAATCGTAGATGAATCCTTTAGACAAGTTGCAAATGGTGAATTTGGTGAATTGGTTACCAGAGGTCCGTACACAATTCACGGCTATTATAAAGCTCCAGAGGCAAATCGTGAATCATTCACACCAGATGGCTATTACAGAACAGGTGATAGAGCAAAAATCAGACCAGATGGAAATGTGGTTGTTACAGGTCGGATGAAGGACCGAATAAATAGAGGTGGTGAAAAAATTACACCTTCCGAGGTGGAAGGTTACCTGTGTAGTCACCCAAGTGTGAAACAAAGTGTTGTTGTGGGACTACCTGATGAAATCTTAGGACAGTCGATTTGCGCATTTATTGTTTCTGAATCAGAAGAACTAGACCTGACGTCGCTGCGATCTTATCTATTGTCACAAGGGGTTTCGAGCTACAAGTGTCCAGATGTTGTGATTAGTGTCTCCGAGTTCCCTCTAACTGCCGTTGGAAAGATCAACCGCAAAGCCCTAGTTGAATTGGCGGTGAAATCATGACAGTAAATGATATTAAAGGTCAACTGAAGCAGTATTTAGGTGAGATCTCTGGTGAGAATGACGACCAGAACTTGCTTGAACTTGGTCTGAATTCTCTTCAAGTTGTACGCCTTGTAAATAGCTGGAGAAAGCAAGGGATTAGAGTGTCTTTCGGACAACTTATGGAGTCGCCAACAATTAAGGAATGGTCAGAAATTATCTCCGAGGTTGTAGAAGGCAACCAAAGTTCAGCAGTTGAACTATATAAAGATGTTAAAACTTCTGAGTTTAATGATGGTTCCTTTAAGCTAACAGACGTTCAATATGCATACTGGGTAGGCCGTCAAGATGACCAGGCTCTCGGCGGTGTTGGTTGTCATGCATACCTGGAATATGATGGTGTGAGTATTAGCGCTAATAGATTAGAAAATGCATTTAATCAAGTTCAAAGTCATCATCCAATGCTGAGAGCTAAGTTCTCACCTGATGGCACCCAGCATATTATGGACAAGCCTTACAGCACAAAAATTAGAGTGAATGACCTTTCGGGCTTAAGCGAGTCTGAATGTGCAGATCGTGAAAATGATATTCGATCAGAATGGGAAAACAGACGTCTTAAAGTAGAAGAAGGGCAAGTTGCTGGTATTGGATTGACGCAATATCCGAATGGGAAAAGTAGAATTCATGTTGATATGGATTTAATGATAGCAGACGTACAAAGCTTGCAAATTTTACTTCGTGATTTATGTTCGGCGTATAGAGGTCAAAAGTTGCCTGAAACGTCTAAAAACTGGTCATTCAAAAAATATCTAGAGCATGACGCCGCTAAAGATTCAGAAAAATATACTGAGTCAAAAGCCTACTGGAATGAACGTTTGGATTCGCTTCCAGCTGGTCCAGAACTTCCAATGTCAAAGCATCCTGAGTCTCTTGATAAGACAAAGTTTACACGTCGTGTCATGCGACTGGACAAAAATGTTTGGAGCGCTTTAAAAGGAAAAGCTGCAAAATACAAACTAACACCAGCAATGATTCTGTTGACTGCTTATGCAACAATTCTTGAAAGATGGTCCACAAAGAAGAAGTTCTTAATAAATATGCCTCTTTTCAATAGACAAACAGAAGTTCATGGAATAGAAGATGCCATAGCAGACTTCACCACACTACTTCTTCTTGAGATTGACTGTGTGACGAATAGGAACTTCAAGGATTTGGCTCATTCTATTCAAAGTCAGTTCCATAAAGATATGCAACACAGCGATTATTCAGGTGTTCAAATCCAAAGGGATTTGTCGCAAAAACACGGCAGATTTATTAATGCGGCTCCGATTGTCTTCGCTTGCAATTTAGGCATACCGCTCACAGATCAAGTATTCCATGAAACGCTGGGAATCTTCTATTATATGACTTCTCAAACACCACAAGTGTGGCTGGACTTCCAGACGTATGAGGAAGATGGCGGGCTAATGCTGACATGGGACAGCATCGATGATCTGTTTGCTGAAAATCTGATACAGGATATGTTTGAGAGTTTTGAAGTCCTCCTACATACAATCCATGAAAACGAATGGGATCAGGGCTATGATGTACTTCCGAAACATCAAGTGGAGCACTTTGAACGAGAGTGTGAAGTTGGATTGCTTGAAAATCCAAAGTGTTTACATGAGCCGTTTATTGAACAGGTTCAAAAAACACCAAACGCAACAGCCTTGGTGGATCTTGAATTAGGCAAGTCATACACCTATCAAGAGCTATTTAATAAGGCAAAAGCAGTTGCATCGCGACTTATTCAAGAGAAGGTGAGTAATGAGGCAATAGCTGTTTCCTTGCCAAGAGGTGTGGACCAAATTTCTGTGGTTTTAGGGATCATTATGGCTGGAAATCACTATGTTCCAGTGAGCTTGGCTCAACCAGCTGAACGCCGTAACATGATTCATGAAAAGACAAACATTCAATACATTATAACGGGTGAGTCCTATCTGGAGTCGGTTCAGTGGCCGTCCTGCAAGGGGCTTTTTACCACTGAGGATATTGAGAAGGGTCAATATGAATCTGTGGAGCTACCGAAAGTATCCCCAAAGCTAAGTGCCTATATAATTATGACTTCTGGATCAACGGGCACGCCGAAAGGTGTTGATATTGCCCATGAAAGCGCATGGAATACCATTAAAGACATCAATAAAAGATACGCAGTGTCTTCATTAGATTCAGTTCTTAGTGTGTCTGCTCTTGATTTTGACTTATCAGTATATGACATTTTTGGACTTTTAGCTGTTGGTGGCAAAGTTGTTACACTGCCTGAAAAGGAATATAAGAATCCTGACTTCTGGTTAAAGAGTATCAACAAACACAACATAAGCATTTGGAATACAGTTCCCATCCTGTTCGAAATGTTACTTGTGGTTTCAAGGTTCCAAAAAAACAAGGATTTTTCTCTAAGGCTGAGCCTATTATCAGGGGACTGGATTCCTATGGATTTGCCTCAAAAACTGTTTGAGTTGACAGACGCTTGCCGTCTGATAGGTCTTGGCGGTGCAACTGAAGCTTCCATATGGTCAAATCATCAAGACATTGTCCTGCCCATGCCTCAACAGTGGAAAAGCGTCCCTTATGGCCGACCACTATCTGGTCAAACCTATCGCGTCGTGGACGACAGTCTTAAAGATTGTCCATTCTGGGTTCCAGGCGAACTTCTTATTGGAGGACATGGCGTTGCAAAGGGGTATCGTGGGGACAAGAAACTCACGGAGTCAAAGTTCTTTGAGGCGCATAGCTAAGGTGGTACAGAACAGGGGACATGGGTCGAATCTGGTCGGACGGCACCATTGAATTTCTCGGCCGTAAAGACCATCAAGTTAAAGTGAAAGGTCATAGAATCGAGCTGGGTGAAATTGAGTCTGCCTTGCTTCAGTATGAAGAAGTAAAGGATGTTGTAGTAAGCACAGTGAGTCAGGACGGTAGGAAAAACATGCTTGTTGCTGTGGTTGCAGTAAATGCAATGGAGAGCGAATTAGCTGATGAGAATAAATATCAAAACAAATTGAAGGACAAACTGCCTGAATACATGGTGCCGTCTAAAATTTTATTTGTTAAGACCCTGCCTGTAACTGCAAATGGGAAACGCGATAGAAAAACAGTGCAGTCATGGATAATGGCTTCAATAAATCAGTCGTCAACCAATAAACATGCTGTTACAGAAACTGAAAAGAACGTTCTAAATGCTTGGAAAGAAGTATTTAATATAAGTGAAATAGACATTACAACCAATTATTTTGAACTGGGAGGGGATTCCCTTCTTGGAACTAAGCTTGTTGCAAAACTTAGAGACAAACATAATTACTCAGTGGGTTTAAAGGATCTCTTTACCCATAGCACTGTTGAAGACCTAGCACTTGCAATCGATCAAAGTACTGTATCTAGTGAAATGGACAATGCACTGATAAAAGTTACTGAAAATAACAAGCACAGATATGAACCTTTCCCAACCACTGAAATTCAATACGCCTACTGGGTAGGACGAAAGAATATTTATGCCCTTGGTAATGTGTCAGCATATTGCTATTACGAAATTGAAGGCCAAGACATAAATCTAGAACAGCTTGGTCGGTGCTGGAACAAACTTGTGAAGCAACATGATGCACTGCGACTAACGTTTTCTCAGGATGGCACAAGCCAATCCGTTTTGGAAACTGTTCCAGAGTACACGTTCAAAAAGTATAACTTAAGTACTGTAGATGTTTATGTTTTTGACAAGCATGTTGAAAACACAAGAAATGACATGTCTCAGCAAGTCCTAGATGCATCAACATGGCCACTATTTGATATTCGTATATCTGAAGATTCTAAGTCCAAAAAACAGGTTGTTCATGTTGGAATAGACACTTTAATTATGGATGCACGCAGTGTGTTAAATGTACTTAAGTCGTGGACACAGTTGTACCACAAGGGTTTGGAAACAGACGAAGGTAATATAGAAGAGGTTAATGAAGAATCAACTAAAAAGGCACAACTGCAGTTTAGAGACGTCGTACTAGAACTGGAAGACATTAGGTTGAGTGAGCGATACAAAAAAGATCGTTCTTACTGGATAAACAGAGCGAATAAATTCCCTCCTGTGCCACGTATTCCGCTTCTTGTTGAGCCTGAATTATTAAAGACTCAGGTTATCAAGAGATATGAAAAGTCGATATCCAATAAAGTATGGGATGAAATCAAAATACGATGCAGAGAAACGGGATTAACCGCCTCAACTGTTCTAATGGGTGGGTATGCACTGGCACTGCATAAATGCTCAAATGATTCAAGATTCTCAATAAACCTGACATTTGATAAACGTATGCACTTTGCACATAATCTTGATGCTGTTCTAGGTGACTTCACATCAACTGTTCTCTTGGAAGTGGATATGGGCCACGCGCATAAATTCACATCATTTATCAAAGCGCTTCAAATCCAAATGTCAGACGACTTAAATCATAGTCTTTACACTGGTTTAGAGTATCAAAGAGAGTTATCAAAACTGAGAAATTCTGACTTTAAAAATGGTGTGCCAGTTGTCTTTACCAGCACCTTAGGTATGGACAATGCAACAGAACAACTCTTTGGAAAGGTCAATTATAATATCACGCAAACACCACAAGTTTATATAGATTTTCAGGTTCAGGAACATGACAGTTGCCTGTATTTGAATATTGACTATGTTGAAGGTTTAATCGATGAGTTGATTATTGAAACCCTATTTAATGAATTTGAAGAAGTGTTAAATAAATTTGTAAATGAAGTTGAATTTGAAATCAATATTGAAGATATGTATATGGAGGGTCATATTTCATGATATCGACACTTAAAACAATAAAGGAAAAGGATATAGAGCTTTGGGTAGAAGACCAACAGCTTAGATATAGGGCTCCAAAAAATGCAATGAGTAAAGAAATTATAAATCAAATCAAACAGAACAAGTCAGAAATTATGCGAACGGTTGTGCTCAGTGAAACCCTTTCAATGGATAAGGCACTGGAAAACTACCCGAAAGTGAAGCAAGCCAAGGTTCAAAAAATTGACAAGGAAAATGGCGGGTCAAGATTCAAAGTATATGCAGAACCCGCTGAAGGCATTGAAAATGAATATGCATCACTTGAAGCTGTTCTAAAAAAGTGTATCAGAATCCGTATGGGATGAAAAAACGAATGCGATCGATCGTAATGATTTGAAGGTGTGGGTAGAAAAGGCAAACATAATGGCTCTTGACTCCATGATGTCTTTGTTCGGCAAATACGATCTATTTATAAATACCGAAGAATGTTTTTCCTTTGATGAAGTTAAGGCGAGGGTCAGTGTAGCCCCTCAGTATGAGACATTCCTAAAGAGATGGCTGGTAACCCTTACTGAGAACAATATTCTTCAGGAGTCAAAAGGTAAATTCGCCTTAGCTCATGAAAAGAGCGGTTCAAATCAAATGCAGATCTGGCGAGACTTTTATAGTATCGAATCAAAAGTCAACTATGGTCTTGGATTTGTAAAGTATCTAGAAAAATGCAGTCAATGCTTGTCCGAGCTTCTTATTGGTCAAGTTGAACCTCTGGAACTGCTATTTCCAAAAGGGGATACATCCATTGCGGTAGACACTTATCAAAACACTTTAAGCAGTCAGGTGCTGAATAAGGTTGCAAAGAAGACAATCAAAGCAGTGTCTGAGAATCTGAATAGAGGGGGCGAACCGCTGAGAATTCTGGAAATCGGCGCAGGAGTAGGTGGAACAAGTGATGGTGTTATTTCTGAACTGTCAGGGGAAAATATGGTCTACTACTACACTGACGTTTCGACTTTTTTCCTCAATAATGCCAAAGAACGATATAAAGGTAAGGACTGGATAGAGTATAAAGTATTTGACATTAATGATGGCTATAAACCAAAGGATGAAGATCCTGCGGAGTATGATGTGATTATGGCTGCAAATGTGCTTCATAATGCCAAAGATGGCCCCAAGATTATTAAAATGCTTAGAGACATGCTGAAGCCTGGTGGTGCGCTGGTTATTTTAGATGCTGTCCGTGAACCTCATTATTTAATGACATCTATTGGCTTTAATGACGGCCTTCACGGCTTCGAGGATTTCAGAGCCACAACTGGAAAGACCTTCTTTGAAAGAGAGCAGTGGTATGACATGTTTGAAGGGGCTGGAGGTAAGATTTTGCTTTCTAAACCAGAACTGGATGACTCATTTATTGGTACTGGCCAAGGCATATTCGTAGTGACATTCCCAACAGGAAAGATGAAACTACAGGCTTCAGAAATTCATTCACATATTAAGTCGAATTTTGGAGATATTCCTGTTCAATCAGATATAGAAATCGTATCAAAAATCCCAGCTTGGGATTCTAATGAGACGGATAGGAGCTTGAATCGAGAAAGCTACTGTGCTCCAGAAGGTGAGCTGGAAACTAAGATTGCTGGGATTTGGGGCAAAGTCCTGAATGAGTCTAGTATAGGACGTCATGACAACTTCTTTATGATTGGTGGTGATTCCCTGCTGGTATCTCAGGTCATTGCTGAAATGAAATCAGAAATACCAAGTGCCCAGTCTTGGGAATGGGGCGACCTAATGCGTGAGATATTAGCGACACCAACAGTTTATGAGATTGCATCTAAATTGAATAACACACTTGAGAAAAAAGATGTAAACATGGTTAAACTAATGGGTGATATGAATAGAGTCTCTACATCTAACCATCCAACACAGGTTGTTTTTCATGCTGGTACAGGCACTCTAACACCATATATGTCAATGGTTCGAGTGTTGGCAGAAAACGGATTAGATGAGAAAACAGTTGGGTTTGCGTGTGACAATGTCAAAGCATATTTAGACATACCGTATAAAGAACTATATAAGGCTTTAGGTGAGAAGTACGCTGCGGCCCTTCTGGAAACTAAGGACCGACATTTTATATTATTTGGTCACTGCGTAGGCGGATTGATTGCGCTTGAAGCGGCTAAAGTTCTCAAACATAGTGGTGCTATAGTAGAAGAAGTAATATTGGTCAGCTCTAATATCAACCAGTCAAATGATGTGATTGATCCCAAGGAAAACAGTGTATTCAGTTCAGACATTGTTTTAGAAAAGGTGTTTGGACGCCTTATTGGTGCTGATATCGTTCAAGCGGGATACACGATTGGTGATGAAACATTGAGTCGAGCTATTAAACATATCGCTTCACGTGAGTTAGGAACTTTTGAAGACGATATGTTAATGACTTTAGAGAACACAGAGTTTGATTCAGTCGCAAAATCTTACAAGTGCCTTCTTGACAAGACACATGAGCAAAGACTAGCGAAACTATCGCAAGTTGTCACAGCAAATGTTTACAGTGTGGAACAAGGAAAGGCGTCCATGTTAACAGAAATGTACAAGGTCTTTAAACATAGTTTTAGGGCAACATGCTCTTACCAACCTGACGTATACGAGGGTAAAACAAGAGTATTTAAGTGTTCTGATCATACAGACAATTTCTTTCTGCATACATTTGGAGTGTTTTCTGAAGGTGAAGAAGCTTGGAGCAAGTATCTGAAGAATATGTCCTTTGGAAGTGTGAGTGGAGATCATATGTCTTGTATGGATACACCAAACATTGAGTCAAACATAGATCTTATGTTTCAAGAGGTTTAGAAGATGAAGACCATAGGTGTCATAGGTGGCAGTGGAAGTGTAGGCAGAGTTGTTCTAGATCGATTGGAGAAAACAGAAAAGTATGTTTTTAAGGCAGGGTATTATGCCAATCAGCCAGTTGTGACAGATAAGAAGAACTTCTTATGGGTGAAAGTCGATGTGTATTCTGAACAGAGTCTCAAGGACTTTTGTTCAGGATGCTCAATCATAGTAAACTGTGCTGGCCCATCTTACTTGATAAAAGACCGAGTGGCGCTAGTAGCATATGATTGTGGAGCAGTATATATTGATGCGTTTGGATCGGATGCATTACGAGACTCCATTAAGGAAAATGGACTGGAGTCAAAAGGTCTGTTTGTTCTTGGAGCAGGCTTGTATCCCGGTTTGTCAGGTATATTATCAAAATCCATGTTAGAGGAAGTCGACAATCCTCAGAGCTACGTTGGAATGTGCGGAACATGTGAAACCATACAATACGCTGCGGCGGCCGATTTGCTGCAAAGTTCAGCATCTGCATTTGGAATACCTAATGTCTATCTTTTAGGTGGTGAAGTAAAAGTGATCCCAAGAAAGAAACGACAGGAAGTCCCTAGTGGAATGCTTCCCGGGTCTATATACGCTGACTGTTATTTAAACGATGAGATATATAGTATTTTTAAGCAAAAGGGGCTTGAAAAGGTTTTGTGGTTTAATCTGACAGAGAAGGAGAATTTAGCGCCTGCCCTAGAAAAAGCATATAGTGCCATGATGAATCCCAAGAGCCAAAGTGACTTTTATGAACTTGTTAAGACGTTTGTAAAGGACACTGAAAGTGTAGAATCAAAATGGAATATTCTATGTATTGAAATCGAAGGATTAAACGACAATAGAAAAGTCATAAAAAGAGCAACTGTACGTCATGACTCAGCTTATGAAATAACAGGAATGACTATAGCAAAAATAGTAGAAAATATTGACTCAAACATGAAAGGTCTGTATTGGCCCTATGAGGTTGTCGATTGCGGTCAGGTCATGGGCAGTCTTGAAAATGAACTGAGTCTAGTAAAGCAAGAGGTTCCAGATTCCTGGATGTCAGATATATCAAAATGTCTGATTCAAGAAGAGACTATGGAGTCAGGTGTTTTATAACTTGTAATATGAAAACGGCCTATTATACAGGAGGACGTTAAAGATGAAGCAAAGATTAGAACGAATAAAGGAACTGGATCATGAACTATACAATGTTTTGTGTGAGCGTTATACACTTATGAAGGATATTGTTCAATTCAAAAGACAGGACAATAACATCAATACATTTAACATCGTAGAGGATTTATGTCATCCAAAAGTTGTGCTGCTTGATACAACAAACGATGACGAGTGCAATGACTGGGTTTTAAACATTTTTCACGGTATTCAAAAAGAAGCACTGAATGCCTTAGAACCTAATGGTAAAAGACAACTTATTGTCAAAACGCCAAGAGTGAGCGGCTTTTACGAGCATTTTTGTTTAAATGAAGATGAAAAAATTGTAATTGCAGGGCCATGTGCTGTTGAAAATGAAGCCTATTTGGAAAAAGTTGCAGCCAATCTAGTAAAGAATAAGGTTAAGTTTATACGAGGAGGCGCCTTTAAACCCCGCACAAGTCCCTATGAGTTTCAGGGTATAGGTGAAGACGGTCTTAAACTTCTTCATAAAGTTGCCAAACGCCATACTTTAAAAGTTGTAACAGAGGTGGTAGATACTAAAGAGATTGAACTTGTTTCTAAGTATGCTGACGTACTGCAAATCGGTGCCCGAAATATGCACAATTTTGAGCTTCTCAAAGCGGTTGGGAAAACTCAAATGCCAGTGCTTCTAAAAAGAGGCTTGAGTGCAAAACTGGAAGAATGGATCTACGCAGCAGAGTATATTGCAAACGAAGGAAACCTTAAAATACTCATGTGTGAAAGAGGCGTGCGCTCTTTTGAGACGGCAACAAGAAATATGCTTGATATAGCATCAGCGATTATTCTTAAAGAGGAAACGCATTTACCTGTTATTGTGGATATCAGTCATTCTTTGGGGCGTAAGGATATTGTAATTCCTATTGGGCGTGGTGCACTAGCTGCAGGTCTTGATGGAATAATGGTTGAGGTGCATCCTGAGCTGGGAAAGCCCTATCAGATAGAGATAAGCAATTGTCACTGGATGAGTTTGACCGATTTGCTGAAGAGGTTCTAACCGATATCACAAGAACAGTTGTAAAGAAACAACACAGATTATTGAAATGTAGGTGAAATGAATGAGGAAAGTCCTATTTTGTATTCCATATGCAGGCAGTTCAGCTCTTATGTATAAAAAGTGGATGAATCACTTAAGTGGTGAGTTTATTATTATTCCTTTAGAACTGGCTGGACGGGGCAGACGTATGGCAGAACCGTTTTATGATAGTTTTCAAGAAGCAGTAGAAGATTTACATAGGCAGACGCTAGAAATAGACTATGATCTCTGCGCTATATTTGGGCATAGCATGGGAAGTTGGTTGGCACTGGAATTGGCTTGGCTTTTGGAAAAGCAAGATATGGGTTTAAGACATGTGTTTGTTTCTGGAAATTGGCCACCGCATATGCAACGTATTGAAACGGAACTTCATACGCTACCAGATGATGCTTTTAAAAAAGCGATTTTTGAAGTGGGCGGGACACCAATGGAACTTATGGAGTCCAAAGAAATCATGGATTTTTTCCTCCCTATATTGAGGGCAGACTACAAAATACTCGAAAGGTATGAAGGTCCAAAACATATTTTACCAGTAAATGTACCATTAACAGTACTGAATGGAACTCAGGACGATGTTACAGACATTGAGCTTGAAGGGTGGAAGGCGTATACAAAGGAAACTTTTAACATCTATCATATCGAAGGCAGTCATTTCTTCATAAACGAGAATACCAAGCCTGTTATAGATGTTATTCATTCGCATTACAGCTAGAGTCAGGCATTGGCGCCTTAAACAATTGGATGTAAGTAAAATCCCACTGGAGATAAATGAGTATGAGTTTGACGATGATTTATGGAATAAAGGTTGATCAGGAGCTGAAGGACAGTGATATGGAATACATGTCAGCGTATCTTGAGTTGGAAGAATGCCTGCGTTTTTCTAAGTATATTCGGAAAATAGATAAACAGCGCTTTCTGCTCGGTAGAGTGCTCTTGAAAAAAGAAAATTTCAGAGCTTCTGAATCTGAATGTATCTCAGATTCGATTCTCATACAGTGAATATGGCAAACCCGTTCTTCAGAAGTACTCAGATTGCCACTTCAGTCTAACACATTCAGGCGATTGGATATGTTGTGCAGTTGGACAGGTCCCTGTTGGAATTGACATACAGCATATGGAGCCTATAGAACTGGATATAGCCAAGAACTTCTTTTCTTCAACAGAATACAATAACCTTCTAAGTGTTCATAAACCCGACAGAAAGGACTACTTTTATGACCTATGGACAATAAAGGAAAGTTTTATTAAAGCAACAGGTAAAGGACTAATGATGCCGCTAAATGCCTTCACCGTTCGTCCATGTTATGACGAGGACTGTAAAATGATTGAGTGTGACTTAGAAAAAGAAGCACACTTTTATAAGCAGTTTTTACTGGATTCAGAGCATAAAATGGCGATCTGTACAAAGGGAAAGGTTCGAATTCTTGAGCCTCGGGTTGTTAGTATTGACGGGTTGATGAGTTGAGCTCTTATCAGTGCCGTAACTATGACAAAACTATATTCTAGTGAAGAAGTGCCTCATCTTATTTATAAGCGGGGCACTTTTAATATGCACTGAATTTTTTATATGTCCCTCCAATTTAAGTGCTATTTTGGGTATTTGACAAAAACTATAAAAGGAGTATACTGGGAATGTAATTGGCATATGCCATATTGAAGTGTGCGTTACATAATAAAAGCTAAGAACTAAACAGGTGTAGTAGTAAGTGGTTGTAGAGCTTTGTGTTTGTAATTGCAATGGATAAAAAGACAATAGGAGGTTCAAGCTAATGATTATTGTTGTTTCAAGTACAGGTGATTCAAAATATTCCATGACAGATTCAAGATTCGGGCGCTGCACGAATTTTGCAGTTTTCAATACTGAGACGAACGAATTTCAATTTGTCGAGAATACAATGGCTGCTTCGGGGCATGGAGCAGGGATTGGTGCTGCTCAGAAGGTTACAGAGTTAAATGCAAATGTCGTTTTAACGGGTAGTTTAGGGCCTAAAGCTAAGAAGGTTCTTGATGTTTCTGGGATTATAGGTTACCAGGTACAAGATATGAAAGTTGAAGATGCTATACATGCTTATCAAAACAGAGAAGTAATTGAAATAGCGAGTGCTGGCCCTTCTCATCAGGCTTAAGTTGAAATGGTGAAAAAAAATGAAAATTGCAATATTAAGTGGTAAAGGTGGAACAGGAAAAACGACTGTATCAACGAATTTAGCGAAAATAATGGAATTGAATTATGTGGATTGCGATGTTGAAGAACCAAATGGATTCATTTTTCTTAAGCCTACAATTCACAACACAGAGGAAGTATCTATTTCAGTACCGTTTATAGACCCTGACTTATGTATTTTATGTGGAAAATGTACAAACGTTTGTCAATTTAACGCATTAGCCAAGACGATCTCCAGTATTATTTTTTTTGAGGAACTGTGTCATGGATGTGGCGCATGTAGTATAGCGTGCCCATTGAGCGTTATTCAAGAAGTGGAAAGACCCACTGGAATCATGTCTGTTGGTACGTTTGAGAAAAAGATATTTATGAGTGGCAAACTCAATATAAAAGAGCCAATGGCAGGTCCAATAATCACAGCATTAAAAAAAACGTATTCCAGAGGGAAGTGGTACACTTATTGATTGTGCACCTGGCACATCTTGTAATGTTGTTAAAGCATTAGAAGGTTCAGATTATGCGGTACTTGTTACTGAGCCTACAAGGTTTGGTTTACATGACTTAAAGTTGGCAACTTCTCTAGTTCGGAACATGAAGATACCATTTAGTGTTTTAATCAATCGGAGTGATGAAAGTACAAGAATGATTAATGATTATTGTGAGTCTGAATCAATTATAGTTATTGGCGAAATTCCTTTTTCGAGAAAAGCAGCAGAAATGTATTCGAAAGGGCTAATGCTAACGGAAGACATTGAGTTTAAAGAAATCTTTCATAACATTGCTTTTAACCTTAACAGACATGTGTCAGCTTTAGTGGAAGTGGTAGGTGAAGTATGCAAATAGTTGTTATTAGTGGAAAAGGTGGAACCGGAAAAACAACTTTAGCAGCGTCATTTGCTTACTTGAGTAAGACTGACCTAATTAAAGTCGACTGTGATGTTGACGCTTCAAATTTGAATCTTATGTTTAATGGAAAGAATATTGAATCTGTCCCATTTGAAGGTGCAAAGATAGCTGTAGTGAATCAAAACAAGTGTAGCCTATGTGGCAAGTGTCAGCAAATATGCAGATTTGGTGCAAATCATAGAATGGATGGACTTACATATATTGACCCATTGAAATGTGAAGGGTGTGGAACATGTACTCTTGTCTGTGGTGAAAATGCCATAAAACTAGACAATGAAGTGACTGGTAATACTCTAATCACAGAATCTAGTTTAGGAATTATATCTCATGCAGAGATGATACCAGGAGCAGAAGGTTCTGGAAAGCTTGTTACACAAGTTAGAAAGAATGCAGTACGTAGAGCTAAGTCAGATCAGGCTCATTTCATTATAGACGGCTCACCTGGTGTTGGCTGTTCAGTTATGGCGTCGATTACAGGATGTGACTATGGTGTGATTGTAACAGAACCAACCTTGTCAGGGTTTCAAGACTTTATGAGAGTATATGAATTAACGAGTCATTTCAATTTGAAATCGGCTGTAGTTATTAATAAGTATGACATTAACGAGCATATTACAAATCAAATTCAGGCGTTTTGTACAGAAGCGGGTCTTAAGGTTGCTGGAAAAATTCCATTTGATAGAACCGTAGAAAAATCAATTAATGCTGGCATTCCAGTTGTTGCATATGAAAAGTCTACAGTGGGACAAGTATTAGCAGAAATCTGGAATCAATTTGAACGAATTATGGAGGGCACAAAATGAGCAAAACTATAAAAATTGCAATTGCTACAGAAGGCGATAAAGTATCTAGTCATTTTGGACATTGCAGTGGGTTTGAAGTTCTGCATGTAGAAAACGGCAGTATAACAAATAGAAGCTTCATTAAGTCACCTGGTCATAAGCCAGGGTTTCTACCAAAATTTCTTGCTGAAAAAAAATATTCACACGATCATAGCAGGTGGTATGGGGGGGGACAGCCCAAGATCTATTTAAGCAAAATGGGATTACCGTTATTGTAGGTGCTCATGGACTCTTAGAAGATATAGTACAGGCTTACATAGCTGGTGAAATAGAATCCACTGGATCTGTCTGTGAGGCTCATAATAATAGCGATTCTTGTGAAAATCATGGGTAGAGAAAATCATAAGTGTTAATTTGAAAGATTTACATTAAAATTATAATGCAAATACTCTCAAGAGAGCATTCTATATAAAGGAGTGCTCTCTTTGCTGTTATGTAAAATTGACACGAACACTTGTTCGTGTTATTCTTTTTATATAGGGTTTTATGAAACTAAATAGTGAAGAAACTAAATAGTGATGAAAGAATTAATGGGAGATGATTCATAATGTATGATCGTATAGTCATGCATATAGATGTAAACAGTGCCTATTTGTCTTGGGAAAATGCATACAGGATGCAGATGGGCAGTGCCACTGATTATAGAGAAATCCCGTGCATAGTTGGTGGGAATAAAGAGACACGTAGAGGTATTGTTCTAGCAAAGTCTATTCCTGCAAAGGAATGTGGAATAAAGACAGGAGAAGTGCTTTGGAAAGCATTTCAGAAATGTCCTAATCTTGAAGTTTTGCCAACGAACTCTACCCTCTATTCAAAAAGCAGTAAAGCTTTTAATGACATTATTCGTGAATACACACCAGATATTCAGAAATTCAGTATAGATGAAAGTTTCGCAGAGTTTACTGGAACCAATAGGCTATGGGGAGATCCAGTCGAAGTGGCTCATGAGATTCGTGAACGGATGAAAAACGAACTTGGCTTTACAGTTTCAATTGGTGTTTCCTCCAACAAATTGCTTGCCAAAGTCGGTTCTGAAATGAAAAAACCTGATGCAGTAACAACTTTGTTTCCACATGAAATGGAAAAGAAAATGTGGCCCCTTCCCGTAGGAGAGCTCTTTGGGTGTGGTCCAGCTACAACTCCAAAGCTCAATAAAATTGGAATCATGACAATTGGTGATTTGGCCAACTATGATGTTGAATTTCTAATTGCAAAGTTTGGAAAGTACGGACGTGTTTTATACGAATATGCAAATGGAATTGAGGATTCTTTAATTAAAGAGTCAAAAAATGATGTTTCCAAACCAAAACGGGGAGGCATGAAAGGCATAGGGAACTCATCTACAATATCTTCAGATGTTAATGACAGAGACTCAGCGCTCTTGCATTTGTTATCCCTTACTGAAATGGTTGCTATGAGGTTAAGAGAAGCAGGGAAACAGTGCAGGGTTGTTGCGGTTTATATAAGAAGTTATGATCTACAGAAAATGACCCATCAAAGAAAACTGCTATGTGAAACAGATGTGACCAACGATATATTCACAGAAATTACGTCTTTATTTGATGAAGCATGGGATAATAGGCCAATAAGAAGTTTAGGCGTTCGTGTTAGCAATTTATCTGATTCAAATGGCGGTCAGTTACCACTTGTAGACCCAGAGAAAAAGGAGAAGCTTAGAGCGCTTGATAAAACAATAGATGAACTTAGACATAGATTTGATAAAAGTGTTATAAAGCGGGCTAGTTTTGCTAATAGGGAGAATTTCAAACCAATGCGGGGAGCGTCGTCGCCGGGTGGGCAGATTCGACCCTTGGTTCAAGCTTTAGCCTTTAGTAAATTCCGTGATACAGCTTTGCTGGATGAAATTATTACTAACTTATAAGGGGGATGGCACAATGAAAGCAGAAATGATGGCATATTGCGGCACGTACTGCGAAACGTGTGACTGGAAAGAAAAGATGAATTGCAAGGGGTGCAAAGCACATGCTGGTGAAGTGTTTTGGGGATCTTGTAAAATCGCTGTATGTTCTATTGAAAAGGGTTTAAATCATTGCGGCGAATGTCCTGATTTACCTTGTGAAAAACTAGAAAGTGCATTTAATGATCCAGAACATGGTGACAAGGGAGAACGTTTAACAAACTTGAAACTGTGGGCAAAAGGCGAACCGTCAATGTTGAAAGTTGAAAGCTCATAGATCGAAATTAGGAGTTTACTTTCTATCAAATAGGGAGCTGAAATAAAGTTAATAGATTTTGCCATACGTAAAAAGCGACTGATTTTCTTCAGTCGCTTTTCTTGTTTTATGAGTAAACTATATTTGTTGAATCACTCAATTTAATGTTTATACCAATTCTATATCTGATTAGTTCTTAAGTTTCATAAGATCTACTTCTCATCCATACGATGTGCATTAAAAATACGTTCAACGTAATCTAACATTTTTACAACCTGAGCTTTAATATCAATGTTTTCTACTTGGCTTGCCTGAATAATCAACGACTGGAATATGAGTACCAACATATCGTTGATAACAAGAACATCGTCCTCTTTAATGTAATCATCTGCTACACAGTCTTTAAGGTTCTCATAGTCTCGCTTCCAAAGTTTACTTTCAACGAGCATAGGGAGTAGCGAATCTGACATACCGTCAAGTTCCTCAGGATAAAGCTCAAAGTAATCCTTCATGGCATCGTTGAAGTTACTGTAATAGAACTTAAAGAACATCGTGTAATAGAATTCAGCATTAATAAATGCTTCTTCTGAAAACAGTTTCCATACCATAAAATATCTGTCGATGCTGTTATCAGGTAATTCGACAGTTTTAAGTTTAACCAAGTAGCCCTTTAAGTATTTGCAGGAAGCGTAGAGCATTAAATGATCTAGATTCTCAAAGTAGTTGTAAAGTGTAGCGCTGTTGTAACCCGCTAGGTCAGCAACTTTACGAATGGTAACTGCACTTGTGCCTTCAGTGGAAATGATCTGATGACAAGCATCGATAAAATATTTTTTTATACGATTTTTTTTGATTTCCTTTTTCATTGCTTTATGCCCTCCTCGTATTGCAAATACAGTATATCATACTGTTTACCGAAAATGGAGAATGACAAAAAAATATCAAAAAAATCACGATCACAAAATAATCATGATTGAATTGTGTAAAAATTGTGTTATGATGCTATTAGGAAATCAAATGATACCGCAATACTTATTAAAAAAGTTTATGAATCAATTCATGAATGGGAGGCTACAAAATGCGATTGGAAATAGGCAATTTCCACGTTAAAGATGCAGTTTTCGGTGATGTGACCAAATTCGAAAATGGCGTTTTAACAATTAATAAAAAAGAGGCAATTGAATTTATTAAAGAGGACGAGCACTTCATAGATGTTGATCTAGTGATTGCTAAGCCAGGGGACGAAATTAGAATTTGTCCAGTTAAGGAAGCTATCGAGCCGCGTACGCGTGTTGGCACTGAGGCAAGCGTTTTCCCTGGTGTAACAGGTGAAGTAGCGTCAGTAGGACATGGTACAACTCACGCATTAAAAGGATGCAGTGTTCTTGCAGTAGGTATGAAATATGGTAGTTTTGGTGATGGACTTATTGACATGAGCGGAGATGGTGCGAAATACACACTTTTCTCTGAAACTATAAATATTTGTCTTGTTGGTGACACAGATGAAGAGTTTGAACGTCACGAACAACAAAAGAAAAATAGAGCACTTCGCTATGGTGCTCACAGGCTGGCTGAATTCCTTGGTGCTACTGTCGAGGAACTAACTCCAGAATCGAAAGATGTGTTTGAACTCCCACCTGTGACAAAGAGATCTGCAGACGTAAATGCTCTCCCGTCAGTTGTTTACGTAATGCAGCCTCAGTCACAGATGGAAGAAATGGGATATAACGATATGGTATATGGGTGGGACATGAACCACGTTGTTCCAACATTCATGCATCCTAATGAAATTCTAGATGGTGCTATGATCTCTGGATCATTTATGCCTTGTTCATCTAAGTGGTCAACATACGACTTCATGAATAACCCTACTATTAAAGAGCTTTATTCTGAGCATGGAAAGTCTGTTAACTTCCTAGGTGTTATCATGTCTAACCTAAACGTATCATTAGAGCAAAAGCAAAGATCAGCTCTATTCGTAGCACAAATGGCTAAGTCACTTGGTGCAGATGGTGCAATCCTAGCAGAAGAAGGTTACGGGAATCCAGATGCTGACTTCGTTGGTTGTTTTGTAGCACTCGAAGATGCAGGTGTTAAAACAGTTGGTATGACAAATGAATGTACAGGTCGTGATGGACAATCACAGCCGCTAGTAACTCTAGATGAAAAGGCAAATGCAATTGTAAGCTGTGGTAATGTATCTGAGCTTATTGAACTTCCAGCTATGAAGACTGTAGTTGGTAACCTTGAAGCACTTGCTAAACATGGACTATCAGGCGGATGGGAAGGCGACGAAGTCCTTGGCGCTTCTGTTCGTGAAGACGGTTCAATCATCATGGAAAACAACTCGATGTTCTGTGGTGACAGAGTTAGTGGTTGGTCTACGAAGCAAATGAAAGAATTTTAGTGGGGAGGTTCGGCGAAGATGAAAAAAAGCAATTCTATATATTAACCAGTTTTTTCGCTGGGATCGGCGGAGAAGATATGGCCGATCACAAGCCGGAAATCAGAGAAGGTCTTGTAGGGCCTGCACTTGCTCTTAATGCGGCACTAGAAGGCGCTGAAGTGACACACACTATCATTTGTGGTGATAACTTCATGGGCTCAAATGAAGAAGAAGCAGTAAAAATGATTCTTGGCTTCCTAGAAGACAAGCAGTTCGATATATTCTTTGCTGGTCCAGCATTCCAAGCAGGTCGTTATGGCAATGCTTGTGGTGTTATCAGTAAAGCGGTAAAAGCTGAGTTCGGTGTTGAAGCGATTAGCTCAATGCACGTAGAAAACCCAGGTGTTCAGATGTTCAAGAAAGACTTATACATCTTCCCGGGTGGTAAAAGTGCTGCAGCAATGAGAAAAGACACTAAAAAAATGGCTATACTCGGCGACAAAATCCTATCTGGAGAGAAGAATCTTCTAGCTGAAGTAGAAGGGTTCTATCCACGTGGTATTCGCCATCAAGTTTGGAGAGAAGATGGAAAGCCTGCTTCAAAGCGTGCTATGGATATGCTTTTGAAAAAATTAGCGGGTGAAGAGTATGTCACTGAGCTTCCGATTCCAAAGGTTGACCGTGTTCCAATTGCTGAGCCAATTAAAGAACTGAGCAAAGCATCAATTGCAATTGTTACGACAGGTGGCATTGTGCCAATAGCAAATCCAGACAGAATTCAGTCTGCATCTGCAACACGTTGGGGCAGATACGAAGTTGCAGAAATGCCAAGACTAGAAGCGGGTGTATTCAAGACAATCCACGCTGGTTTTGACCCTGCAGCAGCTGACGCAGATCCAAATGTCATCGTGCCAATCGATGCAATGAGAGAGTTTGAAAAAGATGGCCGCATTGGTCAACTTCATGAATATTTCTATTCAACTGTAGGTACTGGTACAACTGAGGCTGAAGCTTCAAGAATGGCGAAAGAAATTATCGTTAATCTAAAAGAAGCTGAAGTACATGGTATCATTATGACCTCTACATGAGGCACTTGTACTCGTTGCGGTGCAACGATGGTTAAAGAGTTCGAAAGAGCTGGTTTCCCTGTAGTACAAATGTGTAACCTGATTCCGGTTGCGACTACAGTGGGTGCGAACAAGATTGTTCCAACAATCTCGATTCCATACCCACTGGGTGATCCATCGACTTCTATAGAAGCACAGTGGAAGCTTCGTCATCACAGAGTGGGTGTAGCACTTGATGCACTTGAAACTGGAGTTGATGAGCAGACAGTATTCAAAGTTAAAGTGTAGTAATATTCATAAAAAGCTATCCCAGAGTCGTCATAAATAGTTTATGATGACTCCGGGTTTTTATGACGGGGGGACGCATTTCGTGAAAAAAGATCAAGTGTTTATTGTATCACTCGTAATTCTCGCAGCCATAGTAGCGTGGGGTGTATTTGCACCTGCTGGCTTCGAATCTGCAGCAAATGGTTCATTTAAGTTTTTAGTTGGTAACTTCGGATGGTTCTATTTATTATCAATGTCAGCGTTTGTTGTCTTTGCAATTTGGGTTGCAACCAGTAAGTATGGCAAAATCAAATTAGGTCCAGACGATTCGACACCAGACTATTCATTCGTTTCATGGTTTGCAATGTTATTCTCAGCAGGCATGGGTATTGGTCTTGTATTCTGGGGGGTAGCAGAACCACTTAACCACTTTATTTCTCCTATGGGTATGGAAGGCGGCACTGCTACGGCTGCTGAGTTTGCAATAAGAAAATCGTATTTCCACTGGGGTCTACACCCATGGGCAAACTATTCTGTATTGGCTCTTGCTCTTGCTTATATGCAATTCAGAAAGAACAAGCCAGGTCTTATCAGTAGTATTTTTATTCCTTTATTAGGTGAAGAAAAAAAAGTTGCTGGACCAATAGGTAAAACAATAGACGTCTTAGCAGTTTTTGCAACTGTTGCAGGTGTTGCCACTTCACTTGGTCTTGGTGCATACCAAATCAATAGTGGTCTAAATTACTTATTTGGAGTTCCGGAAAATAACTTTGTTATCTTCATTATTGTAGCGGTTGTTACAGTTCTATTTATGCTTTCTGCAGTTACTGGTCTAGATAAGGGTATTAAGTTTTTATCAAATCTTAACGTGGCAATCGCGGCAACGCTAGTACTTGTTACGCTTCTTATTGGACCTACACTGTTAATTCTAAATACGTTTACAAATGGTCTGGGAAATTACTTCCAGAATATCGTAAGTGATAGTTTTGCAATTGATCCATTTGGTGATAGCTCTTGGATCGGTGGCTGGACCATCTTCTACTGGGCATGGTGGATCGCTTGGGCTCCATTCGTAGGTACATTTATTGCACGTATTTCTCGTGGTCGTACGATCCGTGAATTCGTTGTCGGTGTTCTACTTGCTCCAACGATCGCGTCATTCCTATGGTTCGCAGTATTTGGTGCAACAGGCATTAATACAGGTGTTGAAATAGCTGGTGAAGCCATTCAATCTACATCAACTGCGTTCTTCGTTGTTATGAGCCAATATCCATTTGGTTCAGTAATCTCATTTGTTGCAGTTTGTCTACTATGTACATTCTTTGTTACATCTGCTGACTCCGCAACATTTGTACTTGGCATGATGACATCAAATGGTGATCTTAACCCGTCGACAAAAAGAAAACTAATTTGGGGTGTTATTCAGTCAGGTCTGGCACTGGTTTTAATGTTCTCAAGTTCTAATGGTCTTGGAATGTTACAAACAGCTTCCATTGCAGCCGCTTTCCCATTTGCCTTTGTAATGATCTTTGGAATGGTTTCAATTTCTAAAGCTCTTAAGGAAGATGATGGCTATGTAAGTGAAGAAGCCAACGAAATAGCTAATCGCAAAGTTTCATAAAAGTGAAGTCACTCAAGTACCGAGGTTTTCGCACAACTCCTCGATATGCGGGTGACTTTACTTTTTTGTATAATTAAGTCTCTACATGTTGCTGTTTTGTATAATTTATTATGAAATTGTAATTTCTTATTGGCTGACTAGGTCAAAAGTAATATAATATAACTGGTGATTTTTATGAAAATTTTGAATTCGAAAATTCAAGAGTTGCTTGATCAAGCAATAGAAATCAATTCAGATAAACCAGAGGCTGCAAGAGACCTCTGTTTAAGTGCGTTAAAAATTGCTAAAGATAAGGAAGATTATAAGCTAGAAGGGGAAGTTTACCTACAGCTCATAAAGGCATATCGTCTCATATCGTCTTATGAAGAGGCACTAGATTGTGCAGATTCAGCCAGACGAATTTTTACCATGATAGGTGACGATAATGGTCTTATGCGACTCAATAATCTAATAGGTATACTTTACTATTATAACGGGATTTATGAACTGGCATTACAGCATCTAGATGCATCATTCAAAGTTGCTGAGAGACAAAAAAATAACAAATTAATGATGGCAACACTTAATAATATTGCTGAAGTTAAGAAAAAAGCTGGCGATTTAGATGAAGCAATGCGTATTTACAATCGTAGTCTTGAAATGGCACAAGAGAACAAGTTAAGCATGTATTATGGTGTCATCATTCAAAATATTGGTGATGTCCATATGCTAATGGGCGATTTGGAATCTGCAGAAAGTTGCTTCCATGAAGCTTATTCAAGTTTTGTTGAGGAAAAAGATACAGCAAACTTAAGCGAGTTATTTATAAATCTTGGAAGACTGTATAACATGCAAAACTATCCAACAAGGGCAAAATCATTCTTTGAAACAGCAGTTTCCATGCTTGAGGAAGTTCAAAATAAGTTCTATATATTAGATGGATTGATTGAGTTATATAAACTAGAACTTGTAGTTGACCCAACAAAGGCACTTACATATTTAAAGAAGGCAAGAATGCTTGCTGAGAAAGCAAAAATTGAACTAAAACTGAGTGAAATTGAATTGCTTCTAAATAAACATTATGAGAATAGTAATGACTATGAAAGAGCTTTGTATCATTTTAAAAGATACCATAACCTTATTCAGAAACTGGATGCCAATAATTTGATTTTAAAATTGAAGATATTAAAACTTGAAAAGGGATCGTTGTCTAGTTATGAGGTAGCAGATCCTGTTTCTGAACTTGTTAACGAGGAAATTGAGTTAGAAAAAAGAAAAACTTAAAACACTTGAAAAGATCAACTCAGAACTTAAGTATCAGGCATATCACGACAATTTAACCAAACTTGCCAATAGACGCAAGATAGACAGTGAACTTAATAGAATATCTGATGCAGTAAAAGAATCTGAATCAGGATTAAAAATTGGAATATTTATGATGGATATAGATCACTTTAAACTTGTGAATGACCATATGGGGCATCTATTTGGTGATCGTTGTCTTAAAGCAATTGGTGGAGAACTCACAAGAATCGCAGAAAAATATGGAGCTTTTGTAGGCCGATACGGCGGTGAGGAGTTTATTTTCTTAAAGGAAGATTTAGACTTGTACTTGGCAAACAAAATTGCACATGACCTAAATGAATCAATTAGGAAATTAGAAATTGAGTATGATATTGTAGGAGATAAAAAACAGCTAACAATAAGTGTTGGTGGTTTGTACTGTGAATGTATTGAAGCATTCCACAAACTCAGTCTGATTGAATTGGCAGACAAGGCACTATATATTGCCAAGGCTGAGGGGAGAGACAAGTCAGTTTTACATATACATAAAGACATTGAAGACATAAGTTTAGAGAAAATGTCAAATTGAATATCGGACTGGTCTTTAGAATCATAAAATAGGATAAAAGATTAAAATCACTCTTGGTTAAGGAGTGATTTTTTATTAGCAAAAACGTTAGAGGATACTAGATTAAAATAAACAATGGCGTATTGCTAACACCACAGTATCTGTTATGATATGTATAGATGAAAATATTTTTTGCACCACTTATGAAACAGCAATTGGAGGTTTAAAGTGAAATATGAATTGATGATTAAAGCAATAGAGGCTATTCTTCATGAGATAGAAGAAGGCGTTCATATAGTTGATAAAGATGGAGTTACTCTCGTATACAATAACTCAATGGAGAAAATTGAAGGTCTTGAAAAGGACCAAGTTGTAGGCAAACACTTACTAAATGTTTTTCCCAACTGGACTAAAGAAAATTCAACACTTTTAACAGCACTAGAAAATGAAAAATCTATAGTTAATGAACATCAGACGTACTTGAATTTAAAAGGAAAGAAAATTCGAACCAGCAATACAACCTATCCAGTTTATAGTGGTGAAAGTCTGATTGGAGCAGTCGAGATCGCTAAGGATTTAACGGAAGTATCCAATCTATCTGAAGAGATAATTTCATTACGACAACAATTGATAAAACCTAGGAAAAGAACTGGTGGTGGGAAACACTTTTATTCATTTGAACATATTGTTGGACGTGAAAAATGCATACTAGATGCAATTAAAATAGGTCAGATGGCATCTGGAACAGTCTCAAGTGTTATGATAGTTGGTGAAACAGGAACTGGCAAGGAAATGTTTGCTCAGAGTATTCATGAACTTAGTGCACGAGTGGAAAAGCCCTTTATTGCTCAGAACTGTGCAGCCATACCTGAATCACTACTGGAGGCAATATTATTTGGCTCAACCAAGGGTAGTTTCACAGGTGCACAAGACAGACCTGGTCTCTTTGAACAGGCTGACGGCGGTACGCTATTTTTAGATGAAATTAATTCAATGTCACTACCACTTCAAGCAAAAATTTTAAGAGTGTTACAGGAGAGTTATGTCAGAAGAATAGGTGGCCAAAAGGATATACCTGTTGATGTGAGAATTATAGCAGCTTCAAATGAGGAACCAAAAAAATTAGTAGAAGAGGGTCTTTTTAGAAAAGATCTTTACTATAGAATAAATGTTATTAATCTGAAAATCCCTCTTTTGAAAGAGAGGATTGATGACATTCAACTTTTGACAGATCATTTTATAAGACTTTATAATGAGCGACTAGGCAAAGATGTATGGATGATGTCACAGGAAATTATGGAAGCGTTTAAGACATATGCATGGCCAGGGAATGTCAGAGAGCTTCAGAACTTTATTGAAAGTGCTATGAATATGATTGGTGATGAGCACGTCATAAATAGAGAACACTTGCCCAACCACGTTGAGGAAATACTGGAGCAGAGGGCTATTAAGGCTGACACAGTTGACTATAACACGATTGAAAGTTTGCCAAACTATTTAGGTCAATTAGAAGCGGATATTATTAAGTACAACTATGAAAACTTTGAAGGGAATGTTACAAAAACGGCTAAAAAACTTGGACTATCGAGACAGAACCTGCAACATAAACTTAAGAAGTATAACTTAATTGAATAATAAATGAATCAAGTAGAATAGACTATATCCAGTAATGCAGTGTTTTGGACTTTGTCAACACTCTCAAGGGATCAGCTAGAAATTAGCTGATCCCTTTATGTATTATGCGTTATCTATTACATTTTTAAATTGTGACATTTGTTGTGAATCAAACATTCTATCACATTCAAGAAGCATGAAAAGTTCTTTTTCGCGTTTACCTACTCCAGAAATGAAACTGCCATCTGAACTTCCATGAATAGCAGGTAGCTCTGAAATGTCACCCATAGATAAGGTGAGAACCTCAAGGACCTCATCAACGATGAGTCCAGCACTTAAACCTGCCATATCTACTATGATAATGCAAGTATGACCGTTGTATTCACCAATGTTTTGACCAAATCTATTGCGTACATCAATGGTTGGTATGACATTGCCTCTCAAATTGATAATACCTTTGATAAATTCAGGTTGTTCAGGAACCTTAGTGATTTTCTGGTAACTAATAATTTCTCGAACCTCATGAATAGACAAGCCAAACCTTTCATCCTCTGACCTAAATGTCAGAAATAAATTAGTCATAGAATCCTCTTGTGAAGCATGTAACTGATCGAATGCCATACTGTTGGCCTCCTTTCCTCTATATTATTAATGATCAAATTTTGAACTTTTTAATCATTAAGTTTCTAAGAAATAAGAAATTACCAGAAATCATAGAGATCAAAGAATAAAAAAGTGAGTAGCTAGATGCGCATTTGTACTGTTTACATAGAAAAATCGTACTAGTATATTTATACCCACAAAATAGCAAATATATTTGCACTACTGTAGCAAATATATTTGCTCTAACCTTCAAAAGAGAAAAAAGAGGCCATATATAAAACAAGATTGATGTATTTTAGTGCCTTTGCGAGTATTTGGACATACTTTTGAGGTGAAAATAATTTTGCTGTGCATGTGCAAAATTATTTGCATTCAAACTGATAGTAATTGAATAAATGAAAGTATATACACAAAAGTAACGTTTTCATTGTATATAAATCCATCAAATGAATAATGAGTAGCAATATGTTTTTTAATGCTGAACAATATCTAAAACGTCTAATATCAATACGTTCAAGTGATTTTCGCTTCGCAGTGTTGTAAGTTTCTAATGAATAGAATGGATTTTAAGGAAAATTCAAAATTGGCATCGTACTTGCAATATATAGTTGTGGCTTATAGTGATAATGAAAACTCGGCATGATCGTTACTTGTCGAGAGGTAAACAAAACATAAAATCTTGGAGGTGCTCTCAAATGAGACAAGAAAATGTAAAGGTAGTAATCTGGGGCTTCGGAGCAATGGGTAGTGGAATGGCTAAAATGCTTCTTAACAAGAAGGGTATTGAAATTGTTGGTGTTTGTGATAGACACGATACACGTGTTGGCAAAGACTACCGTGATGTTCTTGGTGTTGAAAGAGGCGACGGACCAGACGTAATTATCAATCCTAACATTGAAGAAGTTCTTACTGAAGGTTGCTGCGATATCGCACTTTGTGCAACTGATTCATACACAAAGAGCGCATTCCCAAGACTTAAATATTGTTTAGAGCAAAAGGTAAACGTTGTTTCTACTGCGGAAGAAATGGCTTACCCACAAGCACAAAACCCAGAGCTAGCTGCTGAGCTAGATAAGATTGCTAAAGAAAATGGCGTTTCTATTCTAGGTACTGGTATCAATCCTGGTCACATCATGGACGTTCTAGTTTGCGTTATGACTGCATGTATGGTTGACGTTGAGCATATCGAATCAAAGCGTGTTAACTCACTTTCTCCATTTGGTCCTACAGTAATGGAAGAGCAAGGCGTTGGCATCACTGTTGAAGAGTTCAACAAAGGCGTTGAAGATGATACTCTAGCAGGTCACGTTGGTTTCCACGAGTCTGTTGGTATGATTGCAGACGCAATTGGTTGGAAAGTTGACAAGTTCGAACAACAAATGAAGCCTATCGTTACTACAATGGACAGAAAATCGCCTTACGGATTTGCTGCTGCTGGTAACGTTGCTGGTGTAAATATGACTGGACAAGGTTATGTTGATGGCGAAGTTAAAATCGACATGATTCACCCACAGCAAATCGAACCTGAAATGGAAGGCACTTACACTGGTGACTACGTAACAATTAAAGGTACACCAGAAGTTAACCTTAAAACGTCTCCAGAAATCGAAGGTGGTCTTGGTACAATCGCAATGTGCGTAAACATGATCCCTCTAGTAATTAATGCTGACCCAGGTCTAAAGACTATGATTGATCTGCCACTTCCGAGAGCAATCATGGGTGACTTCAGAACATTCATTAAGTAATTAGTGAATAAGAGAAAAGCATAAAAATTTTTTAAGAAACAATAATCTTGTAAGATGACTCGAAGTTTATGATTTAGAAGTCATCTTACAAGTTTTAAAACTATAT
>JDSF01000098.1_pt1 | contig 68772 bp, 88 predicted proteins | sample 199441 | NCBI WGS metagenome assembly JDSF01 (sample SAMN02592751, study PRJNA231836) | bioreactor metagenome | isolation source: continuous culture bioreactor denitrification-DNRA | place: Germany: Bremen
CTTGAGTCTTTGCCGCGTCTTGAATCTTGCTTTCGTCTTGAGCCCTGTTTTCCCTTAGGTCCATGTTTTCTTCTAGGTGATTGCCCACCTACATCTGAAGCTTCTTCTGTTTTGCTTGATGCCTCAGTCATTTCCCTAATTGTCTCAAGTTCGCTATCCGTCAAATCTCTATACTTTCCAACCATTATGCCCTTTAGTGCTACATTCATGATTCGAACCCTTTTCAAGCTGACCACTGTATAGCCAAAATGTTGACACATCAAACGTATCTGACGGTTTAGCCCTTGAACCAATATGATTCTAAAGCTATTTTTTTTGAGCCTAGTAATCTTACAAGGTAACGTCACTGTATCATGTATTGGCACACCTTGAGCCATCTTACTTAAGAATCTATCATCAAAAGCTTTGTCCACTTTGACTATATATTCTTTCTCATGGTTGTTGCCAGCCCTTAAGATTGTATTTACGATATCGCCGTCATTGGTCAAAAAGATAAGACCTTCTGAATCTTTATCTAATCGCCCAATTGGGAATATTCTTTCTCTATGACCAATGTAATCAATTATATTGGTTGAATCCTTCTTATCCGTTGTACATGTGATGCCCACTGGTTTGTTGAATGCTATATAGACTTTCTTGCTTGAGGCCTTAATGGTCTTTGAACCTACCTTAACCACATCACCAGCTTCTACCTTGGTCCCTATAGTAGCACTGACACCATTCACTGTCACCTGATTGTCTTCTATCAAAGCGTCTGCTTCTCTTCTTGAGCAAAAGCCTGAATCACTGATATATTTATTTAATCTTCTCAAAATATTTATCCTTTAATCCTTCATTTTCCTATAAGCCTGCATTATGTTTTAAATTTCTTATGGCAGGCGACTTAATATTGCATAGCTAATGGTCGATACGACACCACCAAGGCTTGTACCCCAGATTAAGTCAACAACTGTTATCTTAAGAGGCCAGTCCTTTAGTGTCGCAAGGTTTGTCAAATCATATGTGGCATAAGTTACAAAGCCAAACAACAAACCAGAAATAATGGCATGTCTAAAGCTTTCTTGTTCCAAAGCAGGGTGCAAAACAAAATACATAAGACCAATAATGAATATGCCATAAAACAAGAGTGCTGCAATCCAGTTTGGGCTATCACTCATGATGAAGCCAAGTTCCTTACGGTATAGATTCTTGGCAATAAGACCAAGCCATACAATATCAATAACAAAAAATGTTACAAGTGTGACTAGAAACATCTTCAAATAATACATAATAACCTCCTTACTTGCTCAGTAATTGGTAGTAAATGGACCCTTCATAATCTATGCCTTCTAGTTGAACAAACTCAATACGAAATTCTGGATAACCTGCTGCATATGCTGCTATCTCATAAGGTGAGAAATAGATTGTAATGCCTTCCCTATCAATGTGATAATTGGCATTCTTGTCGATGACTATGTTATCAACATCAAAATATGCGTCCTTGTCCTCAAGAGCCATGTCCTTCACAATAGCTGTAAGCATATCATACAAATCAATGGGTTCAACAGATCCTTCAGTCTCTTCAGTTGAGAGTTCACTTGGTGCTATAAGATCATCGAGTTCAAGGAATTTCCCTGTACTCATGTCAATCTGTAAGGTCTCACTATAATGATTAGGATGGGCTGCGCCAAATCCATACCAATAATAATACATGTTGATTTCAAGAACATCACCAATAATAGAATGGTCATGGCTAATGCTGTATTCTTCATAGATTTCTTCAATCTTTGTCTCAAGGTATAATTCTGGCTTATATAGATTGTCAAAATAGCGGTTAACCCCAGCAAAACGATTGCCACCATCACCATCAATTATTTTTGGAATAGATACTTGGTTGAAACGCTTATCCATAAGATTGACAGATTCAAGGGTCAATCCATCTTTCAAAGCCACAATAGAGTCTGAAGCATCTGCTTCTACCCTCATAATGAGATTGCCTTCAATATCAATGACTATATAATCATTGTTGCCCATCCAGTCCATCATCAAAATAAGATAGTCATTGATTAATGATGCATTTTGATAGTTCAAAATAGCTTCTTTAACCACACCTGAAGAAGCCGAATCCATAAACTCAAACTCAACTTCATTGCCACTATAGTCAACTAGTTTCCCCTCCAAATGGTCTGCTAAAAGTATTAATTCATCGGATAGAACATCTACTTCGAAGTAAACACCATCAATCACCTGTTCACCCCTATAATCAACAACGACTACGTGATTCATTGTCTCATTATAGTTATCAAACTCTTGTACCAAGCCAAACAAGCCATAACCATAGTTGTAGATTCTCAGATCTTGCTCATAGTGAACCGTCATGGCCTCATCAACAATCTGATAAGTCCACTCATAATCCTCGGTCATACCTACGACTGCATAGCCATCTTTAAAGGTACTTGCATCATCATATATCGCTTCAACGTAAACTTCGCCATTACGTTTGTAACCATACTTCATCGATTCCTCATCAAGATAAGAGACAATAGCAGATTCATGTGCCAAAGCATCTACAAAGCTTGTTTGCTCGCTAAAACCAAAGGCTTTGGAAAGGTCCAGAGTGTTCATATCAAGAATCTGATAGGTCTCACCTTTACTGACAAGCAACTTGGAAGTGCCTTCTATATAAGTGATATAATCATACTCGTAATCTATGACCATCTCACCATCAACATCTGATAAACCAAACTTATAAGCAACATTTTCCCCACCTTCTTCAATTAAGAGTAGCTGCCAAGGCTCTTCGGGTATGACCTCAACCTGGCCTTCATTTGTCTCATCTGTCGAACTGTCATCATCACTTTGAGACTGATTTTCTGCTTCTGTAGAGATTGACTCATTCTTATCTTTATTAGTTTCATCTTCAGCTTTGTCCATTTGATCTGATGGAATACACCCACCTAAGAGTAAAATCACCAACAATAACCCTATATACTTTTTTTTAACCAACATCCAATCTAACATCACTTCTAACTCCATTTCTATATTCTGATTGGACACAAGTTCATCCAAAGACAAAATTAATCATATTGTGCACCAACTTATCAGGTGTACTCTTATAGTAAACCAAATAATGTCAATGCACAATATGATCTCATAGATCCTTGATGTCCTCAAGGGATTTGATTAGGTAATCAGGCTTTATCTTTTGGAGTCCTAATTCAACATCAAGAGTCACTTGTCCACCTAGCAAAATCTTTGCTTTTGTTTTATCTCTAAAATAGTTAATCATTGCTTCTAATTCATTTAGGTATCTTTTTAAAGTAATGGATATGGCTATCACATCGATTTTATGTTCAAGAACCGTTGCCACAACCTCACTCCATGGTATGTCGCTGCCAAGAAAATAAGTTGAATAGCCTTTGGCCTTATACACTTCTGTCATCATCTTAAGGCCAATGTTGTGTTCTTCACTACTTGGTGTAATGAAAACGATGGACTTTCCTTTATCCTCTTTACCTGGCAAGTACTGTGCCAATAAGACAATTAGCTTCTCTATAATACGACTTACATGATGTTCAAATGCTATCGTAGCTTCACCTTTGTACCACATATCACCAATTAGGTACAAGGCTTTTTTTTAGAAAGCTTCATAGATACTTATGACGTCATAACCACTTTTAGCAAGATCCATAACAATGGCAATTCCTTTGTCATCTTCCCCTTTAACCAAAGCCATAACAAATGATTCAACCATCTGAGGAATGTTTTCTTGTTTGGTAGGCGAATCTTTTATAGGCCTGGTTCCAAGGAGATCGTCCATTGATATATCAAGGACATTTGATAGGCGTCTAAGTATTTCTTCATTGGGAAATCTACTGTTGGATTCATAATTTGCTATGCTTGTTTGCCCTACACCAAGTTGTAGGGCAAGGTCTTTTTTGCTTAAATCCTTTTTCCTTACGGCGTTTCTTAAGGCTGGATCCGAAATTATCCACTAAGTCACCACTTTATTTTTTCTTTCTAAGTGCCAAAGCACCTGTCATACTTGCAAGTCCCATAACAACGAATGGTATCATTCCAATATCGCCGGTTTTTGGAATCTCTTCATTGAATATGACTGCTTCAAGTGTAAAGTCTTCAGGGATTAGAACACTATCAATCACATGAACAACACCATTGGTCGCCGCAATATCTGCACTTACAATATTTGAAGGGTTCACCTTTGGAACACTGGCAATGTCAGTGCTCATAACTTTACCTGGAACTACGTGATATAAAAGAACACTAGATAGTTCAGGTTGTGCCATCAATTCTGCTGCTGTAATACCTAGTGCATCAAGTAAATCTGCAAAGGCTTGATTGGTTGGTGCAAAGACTGTGAATGGTCCATCACCTTGAAGGGTTGTGACTAGATTCTCTTGTTGAAGCAATGCAACCAACATAGAGAAGTCTTCATTGCCAAGGGCTACATCTACAATGTCCATATCTGTCATCATGTCGTCCATGGTTTCTTCCATACCATAATCAAGTTCAAATGTGGAAGGAACCAGTACAGAATCAATTACATGAATAACACCATTAGTGGCTTCTACATCAGGGCTGATTATGTTGCTTGAATTAACTTTAGCCCCATTGGATAAATCAAATGTAACTTTCTCGCCAAGTAAAGTGTCCGCCATTAGGCCATCTGTCAAGTCACTGCTCATAACTTTACCTGCCACCACATGATATAACAATACGTCGGCTAGTTGTGGGTGTGCCAATAAATCAGCCGCCTCAATACCAAGGTCACTTAGTAAAGTTGCAAAAGCTTCATTGGTTGGTGCAAATACTGTCAGTGGTCCATCGCCTTGCAGTGCTGATACCAGACCAGCTTCACTGGCTGCTGCAACCAGAATTGAAAAGTCATCTATACCTGATGCCACATCGACTATATCACCTTCTGCTGCGTAAACTGTTGTTGTTGAAAATACCAATAATAATACCGCTACTATACTCATAATTTTTTTTCATATATGTGTGCCTCCTTATTTACATTGATTACTTGCTACTCATCTATAATATCACGTTACGTGATTAATGTAAAGGATTAATTGAGATTAATTCTCATTAACCTTGTTTACAACCACTATATGTGATATTATATCTATGAGGTGATTCCATGAAACTAATACTAAAAATAAGCATCTTCCTATTAATGATAGCTTCATTTACAATACTTGCTTATAGACTTTTGTCTGCAAGGCACTCAGATGCAACAGTTAGCAGCTATCAAACAACCAAGGCATCCATTGCTCTAGAAGCCACTACTAATGAAACTACAAGGTATATAGTAGAGAACACAGATATCACCATTGACAGCAAAAAAAGAAACAGCACCCTTAATTATTAATAATAAGAATGCTGCACCATTATATGAAATACAATTAAATAAGAGTCGTCAATGGATTGATGACATAGACAATTACGTAGGCTGGGTACAAATACCACAAACTGAAATAGATTACCCCATTGTCCGCTATAGAGACAACGAGTTTTATTTGGACAAAGATTATGAGATGAAACCAAGTCCCAAAGGCGCCATATTTATGGATTATCGCAATATTGGCAATGAGTTTGACAGCCATACAATCCTTTATGGTCACAATATGAGAGACGGCAGTATGTTTGCAGCACTAAACAATTACCTGGACTATGACTATTATACGGCCAATCCATCCATTTCTTTTGAAAACTTGTATGATGAATTCACTTATCAAATCATCTCGGTCTATTATGTCTCAGCCAATGACTACACCATTCCCTTTGACTTTGACCAAGATATCCTTAATAATCTAATAAATAAATCACTTTTTTTTGACACAGGCTATAGTGCTACAGGTAATGAAAAGTTATTGACCTTGGCAACCTGTAACTACAATTATGACAATGGACGAATGATTGTTCATGCCGTAAGACTTTCAAAATAGTCTTTTAATGTTTTTTTGCCATAGGTTGGCGCAACCATATCCATCGTCAGTACTGTAAGGAAAAATTCAATAGGACCATAGAACTTCTGACTAGTAAAATGAAACAATAACCATTTGGTCACCTTAGCCACAAAAGTTGGGATTCCAATGATTTTTTCCCTTTTACCAAGAACTTTAAAAGCAATACTGGCGATTTCTCTTTGACTCAAAAGCTCTGGCCCCCCAACAGGGTATTGACCCTCACCTTTGTCCATTGTCATAACACAGTAGTTAGCCAAGTCTTCTCCATGTATGGGGTTTGACCTATATTTGCCTTGGCCAAACAAATAGACCTTGCCCTTCTTAGCTAATTCGTAGATTTCTCTTATGTCACTGAAAAAAAACCACTTGGGCGCATAATAAGACCCTGTATATCAGATACAAGGAGTGCCTGTACAAACTTCTCCTTAGCATAACCTATCTTAATATCTGTAATCTGATCGCCCTTAAGGGCTGAGATATACATAAACTTTTCTACATTAGATTTAAGGGCCATGTTCAGAAGGTTCATATTGGCACCATAATCTACATCCATATACGTCATACCATCTTTTTGTCTTGTAATCCCCACCGTAGACACTACATAATTCACCTTATCCATAATACCTTCTAAGCTATCTATGTCAGTTACATTGCCAACATAGACTTTTCGTATAAAGGCTGACAAATCTTCCAGTTTCTTTTCGTTCCTAACAATCACATCCACTTCATAACCCTTATCATGAAAGGCTTTAACTAAGTAACGGCCAAGGTAGCCTGTTGCCCCGGCTACAAGGATAGTCTTTTTCATAGCTTTATAATTGACATTATTACCTATATCAGTCATGAGATACCTCCCTAACAGCAAAATGATCCACTGCAAAACTAAATGCTACTTTTATAATATATGCTCCATAGAGGGTTAGTAAATACAAAGGCAGCACATTCACAAACTGCAATAGCACCATCAACAATATCATCATAACAAGCCCTCCAATGACTCTCTGAGAAGGGTGTAATCTCATTTGGTTCACTATTAATGCGCCACCTATAGTCATTGCCCACACGATGAGGGAAATGACTAAGTAGTCACCGATTACCAAAGCTAATAAGATTGGTTGAACATGGATACCGATAAATACTAGTCGGCTTTTGTTACTATGGCTATACTGTTTGTTTGTTCCATAGGAGAAGTTGGCTACTACACCTCCGTATATATCTATCATCATTAATAGGATAAACAATAGCTGCCACAAACTCAGTATACTAAAATCATCTATTGATAAAAGTGATACAATCACAGTGCTGGCAATTGTAAATACACCAATCAACAATAAGTCGACTAGGGATGTATACTCTCCTAACAATTCGTGAAAAAAATTTAGGTACTCTAATTATTCTCATATTGATATCCTCCTTTATCAACTGTCTAGTGCTCTGACAATCAATTCCTTTTGTAATAAAAAACGTTTCTTATAAGCTTCCATGTTATCACCAAGTAATTGGTGTAAGCCAAGACCATCGAATGAACCTATTATCAAACCAGCATATGTTCTGGCTGTGCCCTCATCAATTGCACTAGATGATTTGCTCAATAGCGCTTTTGCCAAAGTTGCCTCACTTAGCTCTAAGAACTCAGACATCATCTCTTTGTAAACTGGGTTGAACATAGCATCACTGTAGAAGGCCATGAACACTTTATTCATGTTCTCTGACATGCCCTCTGGACCAAAAGCCATTGCTTCAAAAGCCTCAAAGACAGATGCCACTGTTGTACCCCTATAAGTCTCAAGTGGGGACATCATCATAGCCATTACTGTCTCAAGAACTTTGACTGGTACATCACTGATTTTGTCAAAGTGATGAAAAACATTGCTCTTGCTAACACCTGCTCTTGTTGCCAATTTTGCAGCTGATAAGGACGAGAGTCCTTGTTCTGCTATCATATCAATGGCCGCTTCTATTATTTTGTTATAGGTTTCAACACCTTTTTCCTGTCGTTTATCATTCATATTGGAACCTCCTGTTAAGATTAGTATATCACTGACCGTTCGGTCAATAACAAATTATAAAAAATGTTCCAGCCTGCTGTGATATCACTTACAAGCTAGAACATATGAATTTCAACGAAAAGCCACTACCAGATCAACCTAAGAATTATGAATAGCGCCGCTTAATTGCTTAAGTGCTTTCTCAAGAATCACTCTAGGACAAGCAATGTTAAAACGTTGGAAGCCCTTGCCCCCGTGGCCAAACATTGTGCCCCCATCCAGCCATAATCCAGCTTGATTGGCAATGAACTTATCCATCTCCTTGTGAGATTTATCTCTAAATAGTGCCACTTCTGAGAAATCAACCCATAAGAGATAGGTCCCTTCTGGTTTAACAATCTTGGCTTCTGGCATATGTGTCTCAAAATAAGATATGGCATAATCCAGATTTGCTTTTAGATAATCTTTTAGTTGAGCAAGCCATTCATGACCATATTCATATGCAGCCGCACATGACACCAAGCCCATTATATTGGGTTGAGAATAACCACTTCGTGTAATTTCCTTCTTAAATCTGTGTTTAAGTGGTCTATTAGCAATAAAAAATGTTGGATATCTGAAGTGCAGCCAAGTTAAAAGTTTTACTTGGCGCTGTACAAGTAATCGTCATATCCTTATAGTCTTCTTTAAGGTCAGCAAAGACGTAATGGGTATGGCCTGGGTAGATAAAGTCTGCATGGATTTCATCTGAAACAACCAGAACATCGTGCTTCATGCAGATATCGCCCATCTGTATCAACTCTTCTTTTGTCCACACACGACCAACTGGGTTATGTGGGCTGCAAAGAATAAATAATTTTACATTACCTTCTACAATTTTGGTTTCAAAGTCTTCAAAGTCAATCTCATAACGACCATCTTTATAGACCAACTCATTCACAATAGTGTTACGCTTGTTGACTTCAATAGACTCTCTAAAGGGATAGTAGACAGGTTCTTGTATCAAGACCCCTTCCCCTTCTTCTGAATAAGCTCTAACAGCAGTTGTGACTGCATACACCACACCAGGTGTTTTCACAAGCCACTGTGGTTCAACCTTCCAGTCAAAATAGCGTAGAAACCATTTCTCTAGAATCTCAAAGTAGTCCTCACGGCTATCAGAGTAGCCAAATATACCATGTTGGCTTTTGTCAACTAATGCCTCAATGACCTCATTAGGTGCACTAAAATCCATATCTGCCACCCACAGAGGTAATATATCTTTTGGCATCCCCCTTCGAACTGCAAAATCATATTTGAGGGAATCTGTATCATATCTGTCAATTACCTTATCAAAATCATAAGTCATAATCTGTCCTCTTTCCTTATCTTCCTAAATCACTTGCCAATATCAAACAACCACCTTAGAGCATCTGGTAATCGTTCCTTCCATTCATTCTCATTATGGATTGCACCTTCATAGACATCATACCTTAGTTGACTCTTTGCCATACCAGATGAAAGCAACACTTCATACAAGACATTACTGTCACCCACATAAAGTTGATTGAAATCATCATAAGTCGGATCACTTGTCTCATTGCTACCAATATCCATATAAATGCATTGATGTTTCTGGACCTTCACTACGTGCTCAAACAATGCTTCTTTGTTAAACCAAGCCGCCGTTGAGAATGCACCAATTTTTCCAAACACATGAGGTACTCAATCCCAATATATAAGGATATATATGCACCCATAGATGACCCTATAATAGCGGTATTATCAACGCCTGTCAACGTTCTGTAAGTTCGGTCTATAAACGGCTTGAGGGTGTTGACAATATAGCTTCCATACATTGAACCTTGTCCACCTAGATGGCCCTCCAAATCCTTGAACCTGTTCATGGTCAATAGAAGTTTCGAATTCACCCAAGGGGAATACTCATCAAAGCGGTGTTCCTTGCCATGGTCAATGCCAACTACAATGGCAAAATCCCCCAGACCAGTGACGGCCCCTTGAACATCCCATATAGCACCATATGAAGATGATTTTGGATCGTATAGATTCTGTGCGTCATGCATATAGATGACAGGGTATTTTTTGCCAGATGTGTAATAATCTTCTGGTAAATATATTCTTAGATACCGCTCTCTACCAAGTTCTTCTATAAATACTTTTTTTATTTCGATTTTACCCATAAGTCCTTATCCTTTTACCTTTTGTCTTATGACTCTTTGTTCTTGTCTGGTTAATCTTTGTCTTTTGTCTTGTTTCTAGCAAGGGATAAACCACCAAAGCCTCCAATTACGGCAATATAGAAACCAAAGTCATACCACCATCCCGTATTATAACTTTCATAGACTCTGATGTCGCTGTTGAAAAATCCACGAATCAATGATATTGGGGCAATCCATCCATGCCAAATGCCACTTAAGAAATTGGCGTGGTGATCATCTACATAAGAGCCATCACCTGGCATACAAGCTGACAATAATAGTAACATCACCATAATCAATAACATTACTAGCATATTTTTTTTCACTATTTTTTTCACTTTCATCAATAAATCTCCTCACTTTTCATCCTTTATCTGATATGATACCAATATGGGTATCCGTAATTAATAACTTTGCATAACTAGATTCATTATATCAAAGGAGGACCAAGATGCCAAAGAAGTATTGTGTTTTTCATAGAGGGATAAAGTCCTAAAGACAAAGAACAATGGGTACCATACTGAAAGTACAAAAGCAATTGACATAAGGAGTCTCACATGCTAGAAAAACTGTTAGCCAAATATACACCATTCAAAATCACATTATTATTTGCCCTTTTTAGCGTAATTATAGCTAATATTATCACTACAATCGTTATGTCTTTCATACATGATCCAGCCTTATTAATCGCTCATGGTGCTGCAACAATAACTTCTTTTCTTGCGGCCATCGCTTTAGCAGGGTTTTCAAGTAAACTTTTCTTCAAGATGATGGATGCTCGTTTTGAAGCTATAGAGAATTACAAAACAGATAGCCTTACAGGCCTTCATTCAAGGAAACCATTTATTGAAGACCTTGAAAAGTTAATTGAGGTATATTCAGATAGCAACCAGTCTTTTGCTCTCGTTATGATTGATCTTGATTATTTTAAGAAAGTGAATGACACATACGGCCACCTTGGTGGTGACGCCATCATGCAGGAAATAGGCAGAATTCTGCGTTCAGTTATAGGGACCAAAGGAATGATTGGCAGATTTGGTGGTGAAGAATTTATATTATCGCTACTGGATTACAATCAGTCAGACCTTAATATATTACTAGATACTCTACGGGCTTCACTTGATTCCAGTATCGAATATAGGCATCAAACCATAAAATTTAGTGCCAGCATCGGTTGCTATTATACCTCTAAGCCTTCTACTATCGATGAGCTTCTTCGTCTAGCTGACACTCAACTATACCTAGCCAAGGAAAATGGGCGTAACCGCTATGAGCTTCACATTGATTTATAAATTATGTTTGGTCCGATAACCAAGGGGCGTCACACCATGAAGTCTTTTGAAAGTCTTGGCAAAATGGCTTTGATCGTGATAACCAAGTGACAGGGCAATCTCTGTTAGAGTCATATCCGTACTTGTCAAAAAGAAATCTGCTCGCTCCATCTTAAGCATGGTATGGTATTGGCCGATAGTTGAAGCCATGGTTTCTTTGAAAACCTTGATACAATGACTTCTTGATACCCCAACCACATGGGCCACTTCATCTAGGGTCACTTGTCGGTTCAAATTAATGTATAGATGGTTGAGAATATGGTTAACAATGAGATTCTCAGTCTTACGATGTTTAAGAACAAAGAGCTTGAAATACTCGTCAATGACTTGACGCTCATATAGTTGAAGGGCACCAACAGAGTCTACTTGCCAAATAATGGTGATAATGAACTCTGTTTTTTTTGTAGATAACTTCAGAGGGAAATCCGTCTTTGACAAATAGCCTAGTAAGCAAAGTCATTAACATAATCAGATTTAGCTTGAGATTCTCTAGGGATGTCTCCATCTTAAGGTCCCTCTCCTGCCACATAGCCACAAAGTCATTTACGGCCCCAATATTTTGATGTTTAAAGTGAAAAAGAAAGGCTTCCTCGTCACTGTTTTTTAGTCGGTGGTTAAAGGTCATGAGTTGTCTCCTATTTTGGTTAACCGATACACTAGCAAGCTTATTTTACAACATATATGTCTATATTACAATAACTATAGTCGCCAACCTTGTTATATTAAATATAGATAAGGTGTCAAAACTACATAGCTGAACTTTCTACAATTATATGTATGCTTGGATGCTTCAACCGAGTACTACATATAGTTGTAGAATTAGAGAAACTTAGTTTTGACATCTTATCTATATAGACTCATTAATCAGGAGGTTACACATGATAACAAGAGGCGGATTATTCCATCAACCAAAAAGCAACTATTCTTATGGCTATGACGGCAACACACTTCATCTAAGGTTTAGAGCCCTAAAAGGCGAAGTAAAAAAAAGCCTACTGCCGAATTGGCGACCCATTTGTATGGAAGAATGGCGGAGCTGGCGGTAACCTTGAGGCCTCAGGGGCCAGTGGTTGGGAAAGTCATAACCTAACAATGATTAAAGAGGTCACCACCGAATACCATGACTATTTCTTCGTTGAAGTGAAAGGGTTGTCCAAACGTTCAAGGTATGCTTTCATCCTAGAAGATAAAGATGAAATGATTGTCTTTGGTGAACGACGGATCCTTAATCTAGACAAGGGCCTTGATGATCCTTATCTATCAGACCTTGGTAACTTCTATTGCTTCCCTTACTTAAATGAGATTGATGTTCTTAAGTCTCCTACTTGGGTAAAAAACACTGTATGGTATCAGATATTCCCTGACCGTTTTGCCAATGGTGACAAAGAAAATGACCCAGAAGGCACTTACAAATGGGGGACAGAGCCCGACCACTGGGGTTACCTTGGTGGCGATATCCAAGGAATCATTGACCACATGGATTATCTGGTTGACCTTGGTATCACAGGCATACATTTTTGTCCTCTGTTCAAAGGTGATAAGAACCACAAATACGAAACCACAGACTACATGCGCATTGACCCAGCCTTTGGCAGCAATGAACTCTTTAAGCAGTTCGTACAGATAGCCCATAGCAACGGAATCAAAGTCATGTTAGACGGTGTATTCAATCACGTGGGCATTAATCACCCATTCTTTCAAGATGTTGTCACAAATGGAGAAGACTCTCAGTACAAAGACTGGTTCTCCATCAAATCCTTCCCTATTAGAAGAGGGTCTTATGAGACATTTGCAACCGTGGATGACATGCCACGAGTAAACCTGGAATGCAAAGAGGCCATCGACTATTTTGTTGAAGTTGGACGTTACTGGATTGAAGAGTTTAACATTGATGGATGGCGCCTAGATGTGGCTAATGAAGTCACACATGATTTTTGGAAAAAGTTCCGCGAAGTTATTAAAGCCACCAATCCTGATGTGTATATTCTAGGAGAAGTTTGGCATGATGCTAACCCTTGGATTCAAGGAGACCAATACGACGCTGTTATGCACTACCCTCTAACGGATGCTTGTATTAGGTATTTTGCCAAAGGGGTCATGGATACTGAGACTTTTATAGAAACCACCAACCGTTTGCTGGTCCATTATCAAAGAAATGCCATTGAGAATTCTTATAACATTCTTGATAGCCATGACACAAGCCGCTTCTTGTATGAAGCAGGTGGTGATGTAAGAAAGTTGCTTTTAGCTTACGCCTTCATATTCACTCACCCTGGATGCCCTTCTATCTATTATGGTGATGAGATTGGCTTAGATGGTGAAAAAGGCATGGGCAAAGAACTGCATAGACGATGTATGGTGTGGGACCAAAAGAAATGGAACCACCTTGTTCACGACAGAATCAAGTTGCTGATTCATATCCGTAAACAAAACAATGGTTCCATGGAAATCCCTATCAAGTGGCTTGATGTTGATGTAAAAGGTGTGCTAGCTTATACAAGAGGCAACCTCCTTGTTGTAATGAACACGACTAAGAAAGCTCATAGCATTGCTCTGCCAAAGTCACATCGTCATTACGACCTATTAACAGAAGATGGTTATTTAACTGACAATGGTGTATATGTAGAGGCTATGGATTACCTCATAGCTTCAACACCATCAGTGGCTTCAACACTTGAGCAATCTGCATCCTAAGACTTGAATGCAGGAATAATATAGTCATAAACAAGGTCAGTAGATAACTTAGCTTTATTGACCAATTTGGCCGTTATGGCCACGACCAGATCATACTCTGGTACAACGCAAATCATATTACCACCATAGCCTAATGCAAAATAGGTTGTGGTGGTTTTTTCTTTTTCACTGAGCCACCACAAGTAACCATAATTATTGTCATTGGACGCCACTGAAGTCTCACACCAATTCTTAGAGATAATCTGACGTCCATTCCATAGACCTTGATTTAGGTATAACTGGCCAAATAGTGCCATATCTCTTGCTGTTAACTTTAGGCCCCAACCGCCAGCATTAATACCTTGTGGGTCTTTGACCCACCCTTTGACATTCTTACCAAAGACATCATCAAGACCATAAGCCTTCATATCATAATCATCAATTTGACTCATGCCTATTGGATCAAATAAATAGGTGTTGGCATAGTCTCTGGCTTTCATATTGGAAACCTTGGTCAAGATTGCAGACAGGAGATGGGTACTTGGTGTTGAGTACTGAAACTGTCCCATTTGACTCTTCACACCCATAAGACTAATGGTGTGTTTCACCCAGTCTTTTTGCCTGCGAATTCTATCAAGTGGTTCAAAAGGTCTTGCACCAAAGTTTTTAATTGAAAAGGCAAAGGGCGCCGTCATAGTCAGCAAGTGTTTAATGGTAACAGACTTTTTCATAAAGTCGTTTGCGGATACAGGGTACTTAGGAAAGAAATCAAGTACTTTCTGGTCTACACTATCTATTAAACCTTGGTCGATTGCGATACCAATTAAGGCGGACATGATTGTTTTGGTTACAGAAGCAACATTATTTGATTCTTCAGCTGTAGCGCCATTATAGTACTTCTCATGTACCCTTTGACCATCCCTAAGGACAACTATGCCATTGATGTTTTTGTAATCCTTCTGAATGACACTGTCTAAATCTGATAAGATGCCTTGCCTCATACTCATGGTAAGTACCTCCCTGTTACAGATGCCTTATTAGCCTTAATCATGCTGGGCGTTCCCTCTGCAATTACAAGACCGCCTTCTTCACCACCACCTGGGCCAAGTTCAATGAGCCAGTCACAGTAATCCAGAACCAAGACATCATGTTCTATAACAACAACTGAATTGCCTTTGGTGACAAGTTCATCCAAAAGTTCCATGAGTTTGGCAGTGTCATACATACTCAAACCTGTTGTGGGTTCATCAAGTACGTAGAGAATATGCCCCTTTCTTCGTCTTCCAATCTCTTTAGCTAACTTTACCCTCTGAGCTTCACCACCACTAAGGGTTGATGTGGGTTGGCCAAGGGTCATGTAGCCCATGCCTATTCTATCAAGTACCTGAAGAATTCCAGTAATATTCTTCTTGCCCTCAAAAAATGTGATGGCTTCAGTTACACTCATCTCAAGCACTTGGTATATATTCTTATCTTTGTAAGTAATAGACAAAGATTCATCATTATACCTCTTGCCATGACACTCACTACATGTGGTCTCTATGTTTAGATTGCCGCCTAGCCATACAGATTCATAACCTTTGCCACCACACACTTGACATGCACCTTTGGAATTAAATGAGAAGTGTCCTGCAGTATAGGCAATTTCTTGTGCACTGGGTTGATTCGCAAACAACTTTCGAATCTTATCCCAAATACCAATATATGTGGCTGGATTAGAATTAGCATTGCGGCCAATTGGGGCTTGTGTAACTTCTGAATACCCCGCAATATGCTCATATCCAGTAAGATGATTATGACCACTTCTGCTTTCTGTCGAGCCAATGAAATGAGACCGTAAAGCACCAATCAATGTATCAGAAATAAGGGAACTTTTACCACTTCCAGAAACCCCTGCAACGCCTACCAATATACCTAGTGGCAAAGAAACAGATATGTTCTTTAGGTTATTGGTTGTGATACCACTAAGGCCCAGACTCTTAAGCTTAAGAACCTCTTTATCTGATATTGACCTAGAAGAACTTGGCATTGGAATTTTACCAGAAAGATAACCACCCGTTACTGAGTCATCACAGTCTTTTAATCCCTCATAGTTCCCTTCATAGATGATATGACCTCCCTTTGTTCCTGCACCTGGACCAATATCTATCACATGGTCTGCCATCTCAATAACCTTTTTGTCGTGTTCAACAACCAGCACTGTATTGCCTGCTTCCTGAAGTTGCCTAATAGCTTTTATGAGTCCAAGTTTTTCCTCTTCGTGTAAGCCCACCGTTGGTTCATCAAGAACATAGATGAGTGAATCTAGCTCAGATTCCAGATGGTCGTTTAAGAAGACTCTTTGCATCTCACCACCACTTAGACTTGGCATGGTTCTATATAAGGTCAGGTGACCAAGCTTAGCTCTAATCATTCCATCAATCTTAATGCCTATCTCTTTGACCAATATCTTGCCCATAGGAGATAAGGTCACCTCATTGCTAATTTTGCCTATGTGCTTCTGAAGCTCAGTGATTGTCATAAGACCAATTTCACCAATGTGCCTGCCCAACAAATAGACACTTCGTGCATCTTCTCCAACCTTGTAGCCATGACACTCACTACATGTCACTTTGTAATAAACACCACTTGGATCTCGTCCTTCCTTACGAATTACACCGTTATAGAATCTTGATAGGCAAAAGCTGCGTTGCTCAGCATTGCCACTTGTTTGATGACCATAGAGGACATCAGCTTTGACTTCATCTGGCAAGTCAACAAAGGCTGTATCCATGTAATCTCCAAATAAACGCTCAACTAATCTCACAAAGCCCGATGATAAGTGAATAGAATCGAAGATGTCTTTAAGACTTGTTGATTCATCCGGTAGCAATTTATCCATATCGAATTCGTAATTATAACCGTGACCTGAACACTTGAAGCACATACCATTTGGATGGTTATGTGAGAAATAAGTCACTGGCAATGGTTCGTAATCATCATCACCAATAGGTTGACCCTCTCTTGCAAATAATAGGCTTAGAAGGTTCAACATCCCAGTTCTTGAACCAACCGTCGACCTAGGATTGCTCTGTCGTACCGTACTTTGCTTGACAGCAATGGTTGGACCAATGCCTTTGATGCTTTCATACTTGACGTCATCATCAAGTCCTGTGAGTATGCCTAGTGATTTTAAGTACTGTCGCCTTCCTTCTTCAAATATGATGTCAAACATAAGACTGGACTTACCTGAACCACTGACACCCGTTGCCACTGTAAGCTTGTTCTTGGGTATTTCAATGTCTATGTTTTTCAAATTGTGTAGCTTGGCACCTTTTACTTGTAATGTTTTCATGTTTTCACCCCTATGTTATTTATGACTATGAAACTATGTAGTTATGACACCTTATCCTACTATGGGTACCCACAGTTCCATATCCGTGTCTTGGTTTGGACCAAATATGCATTCAAGAAATGGCTTGTCATCAATTGTATAACCAAGCGTCGGTATCCATTCACTCATCAGGCGTTTTCTTGCCTCTGATAAACCTGTAAATACAACCCACTTACCTGGTTCAATGGTCATCTCAGTCATCAAAGGCACCCCATTATGATTCTTAGCAGCCATCTTATCGACATCACAACGAACACCTATTAAGTAATATAAGCTTTCATCTTCAATACTCGCTTTACGATATACACCTAACAAAGCATTCATTTGGCTATAAGACTCTTGACCCTTGATGTCACCCAAGACTTTTAGATGTCCTTGTTCACTCAGCTGTCCCCAAAATTCTGGAACTGCCTCATGAGCCATATGACCATCTATAATTACCTGGTAACCAGTAATAGCAATTTCATCATTTACAGTCTCTAAACGATAGGACATACCCGCTTCACCTTTAACCGAAAACTCAAAAGACAACCTTGGGTAAGCACATAGTTTGCTACCTCCTTGCTTAGCCTGAGATGGGTTGATGCCATGTTGTTTTTTAAAAGCTCTTGAGAAGGCATCCGCTGATTCATAGCCATATTTGACGGCTATATCAATCATCTTCACATCACCTGATTGGATATCCAGAGCTGCATAGGTTAACCTTCGACGTCGTATGTATTCAGATAGTGTTACATCAGTCATATAAGAAAACATTCTAGACAGATGATACTCAGAGCAACATGCAATCTGTGCTGCTTTCTTATAATCAATCTCTCCATCCAAATGCCTTTCTATATAATCCAGCGCTTCCTCAAGTCTTCTAATCCAATCCACATTTGTTCCTTTCGCTATCCACTCTATAGGGATATTAAATTGTTTTACCGACATTCCTTGCACATATATGTCGGGTGTCCAGACATCATATAATTATGCCTGTCAATCTCTATAACTCATGCTAACATTCACTAAAACGATATTCAAGGTGATATCCTCAGCTATGTCTCAATAATCAGGTTCAGCATTAGTATATAGAGACAAAAAAATACTGCCAAAAGGCAGTATTTCAACAACATATTATCTCGCTTGATATTTTATTGCCTTCAATCGTTTCATAACATCATTCTTCATACCGAAGTAATCATGTAATGTTTGATACTCTTTATAAAGTTGATTGTATATATCAGTGTTATCTGTATTAGGTTCATAATACGACTCTTTGACTTTTGACATATTGCTTACAGCGTCTTTAAAATTATTGTAGCCTCCATTGTCCTCACCAGCTACAACAGCACCATAGATTGCTGACCCAAGGGCTACCGCTTGAGTTGAGTCACATACTTTGATTACTTTACCTGTAACGTCACTATATATTTGCATCAGTAGTGGGTTCTTAATTGAAATACCACCAGCTGCATAGAGTTCATTAATAGGGATGCCACCTTCTTCAAAGGTCTCGATGATCTTTCTAGTCCCATAGGCAGTTGCTTCTATTAACGCTCTATACATTTCCTCAGGCTTAGTCGTTAATGTAGCACCAAGCATTAGACCTGTTAGGTCTGCATCCACAAGAACAGACCTGTTACCATTCCACCAATCAAGAGCCAATAAGCCACTTTCACCAACACTTAAATCACCAGCTTTCTTAGTTAGGTAGTCATGAATATTAAGACCTTTATCCTTGGCATCATTGTGATACTCACTTGATACACAGTTCTTCACAAACCAATTAAAATGGTCTCCAACACAAGCTTGTCCTGCTTCATAACCAATGAAGCCTGGAATAATACCATCTTCCACTAGACCTGATATACCCGTCACTGGAACCTCATCTTTACCAATCATCATATGGCAAGTCGATGTTCCCATAATCATTAACATTTTCCCCTCTTCAGATATGCCGGAAGCTGGTAGGCAGAATGTGCATCTATGACAGCTACTGCTACAGATGTTCCTTCTTTGAGTCCTGTTAACTTGCTTCCATGCTCGTACACAGTACCTGCTTTACTTCCAAGTGGGTACACACCCCCTCTTAGCTTACTGTCGACACAATGCTCAAGTTCTGGCATTAGTTCTTTAAGAAAGGCTTGACTTGGGTAGCCAGCTTTCTTGTGCCACATTCCTTTGTAGCCTGCCATACAGCTACTTCGTCTAAGTTTCCCAGTCAATTGCATAACAATCCAATCACCAGCTTCAACAAATTGGTCTGCTGCCTCATAGACCTCAGGCGCTTTGTCAATAATCTCCATTAGTTTTGGAAATAGCCATTCTGATGAGATTTTGCCGCCATAATAAGATAAGAATTCCTCTTCCTTCTTATAAGCCAAGGCATTAATTCGATCAGCATAAGGTTGGGCTGCATGGTGTTTCCATAATTTTACATAGGCATGAGGATTATCCTTAAACGCCTCTTCAAAACATAGGGGCTTACCATTAGAATCTATTGGCAAAATTGTGCATGCAGTAAAGTCCACACCAACGCCAGTAATCTTATCTGCTTCAATATTAGTATCATCCATTACTCTCTTACATACATCCATAAGGACTTCAATATAGTCTTTTGGGTGTTGTAAGGCAAAATCAGGTTCTAACTTAATAATGCCATCAGGCATTGTTGTCTCCATTACACCATGATGATAAGACGCTTCTGCTATTGCTAGCTCTTCTCCCGTTACATTATCCACCAATATTGCGCGGCAGGATTGTGTTCCATAATCAATTCCAATACTATACATAGTCATTTCCTTTCATATTGCCTTGTTAAGTTATAGTAAACGATTACTGTGTTCATGTAAACGTTTACCTAATGTTACCATCGACACCCTTTTTTGTCAATAATATCAGTCTATGATTTGTTTAACAGAATCACGAAACAGCAAATCAGTAGGTATTATCGTAGCACTTTTCGCTTCTGAATTTTTTGCAATTTTCTAATCGCTCAATTAGTATATGACCTGCTTTTTCACCCATCATCCTGGCATTTTGTTCTACTACAGTTAACCTCGGTTCAATTAGCTGTGGTAGTGTAATATCTCCAAAAGACATTAAGGATATGTCCTCTGGTATCTTAAAGCCAAGTTCTCTGATAGCAATCATAGCGCCTTCTGTCATTAGGTTATTGGTCGAATAAATAAGGGTTGGCAAATCATCCATATTGTTAAGCAACATTCTTCTCACACTACTATAGGCCGCTTCTCTTGTGTAATCACCTTCTACACAATACCTAGAATCAAATTCTATACCATTTTCTTCCAGCGCGCTTCTGAAGCCATCATATCTGTCTGTGGCAGTACTAACATTCATATAGCCATTGACGATGCCAATTTTAGAATGTCCCATTCTGACACCATAGTCTGTTATCAAGTGTGATGCATTCTCATTATCTTCAACAACATAATCTACATTGAGCTCAGGTAAGACTGTATCAATCAACATTAATTCCAAGCCTTGTTCTAGCAGGTCATTTATAGGTTCAACTTTTGACTGACATGTTGCAAGAATGACAAAATCAACCCGCTTTTCATTCAGTGCGGAAAGTAATTTGATTTCCTTTTCTTCATCTTCTTCAGTGCTGCATACAGCCAATGTATAACCATAAGGGCTAATGATTTTCTCAACACCTCTAGCAATCTCAACAAAATAAGGGTTGGCAATATCAGGTACAACTAGTCCCACCATATAAGTCTTGTTTGTTTTTAGACTCTTGGCAATGGCATTAGGTCTATAACCAACCTTCTTTACAGCACTCAAAACTTTATCGCTTGTTTCACTACTGACATATTGAGTTTTATTAAGTACTCTTGACACCGTTGCTATAGATACATTGGCTTCAGCAGCTACATCTTTTATTGTCGACATTATTACGCTCCATCATCATATACTTTGTGCCGATTATATCATGTAAACAGGCTGATTGTCATTAACGCAATTAAGTAAAAGCAAAAACACTCGTCAGAGCAAATATTCAATTCAGTGAATATTTACAATGAGAAGTGTCTATCTAAATTACCTCAAAATATTTCTTAACTCTGCAATTCTTATTCTAGTAAATCACATAAGCCGAAGTCTGACCAGGGATACTCATAGTCATAACCATAGATGAAACGGCATTCACTAGGTCGCCTTCTTTAACATCCTTTTGGTAGAATGTGTAAGCATCTGATGTATGAATAATTGTCTGAATACTTATGTCATCTGATGCCATATCCGTCGTTAGTGTAAGGCTTGTTGTACCTGACTCATCTCTGCGGATTTCTTTGATATAACCTGTGTGGATTGGGCTAGCAAAATCTACGAACTGGATTTGTCCACTGTCCACTGTAAGACCTTTGCCAATAATGTCTACGAAGAATTCTACTGGTACCAATGTTCTGTCGTTAACGATAACTGGCGCTGAACTCAACTCATGAGGTACCATTTTATTTCTGAAATATGCATTCTTACCTATTGAGATAGATGTCCACTGTGCACCTTGCCCAATCTCTACACTTCTTGTCTCATTGTTCCATGTAACTGTATAGCCCATGGCTTCTAGTGTTGCTCTTAGTGGTACCATTGTAATGCCATCAACCACTTGAACAGCAACATCAGCATTTATAACTTCTCCAGCATATGTTGCTGTTTCAGTCACTGTGTATAGTGTAGGGACTGCATTGTCATATAAGGTTGGTACAGCGTCCTCATTATATAGTGTTGGTACACCAACTTCATCAGTTGTCCCTTGGGTTGTTACCACTCCATCTTCTTCAATAATGATCGTTTCACCATTTTGGTAGGCCAAGATAGCAAAGGATTCTGCCACATCTTCGTCTCCAAATGCCCTTGCATTGTCAAATTGAATGGACGTGACGCCGTCTTTTAGTACTTTGAATGTCATTCGTTTAGTACTTGGTGCCCCTGGCATCGCTTCTACTGGAGCTATGATTTCTTCACTTACAAATTCAACGATGTCAGTCTTCTTGATTAGGTAGTTCCATGTGTAGCCTGTTGAACCATTTTCTTCTACAATAATTGTAAATACATCTGATCCATCATGGTCAATCTCATAGGCTTTTACTTCTTCACTTATTAGTACAGGCATAATCGTTAATTCTGTTTTAACCTCTGCCATTGCACTCATACTTAGTGTCAATATTGCTACAATTACTATGCTTAGTATCCTTTTCATTTTCGTCCTCCTGAAAACTTTTTTATATGTATTTATTTATTTTCTTTGTGTGTTACATCTTATATGACGGACGAAAAAAACTAAGGTTCCCATTTTTTTGAAATTCGTTAAAGTTTTTTTCATGATGCGACTTCTTAATAGAATTCAACCTACTTAGTTAAGTCATAAGACATTACAACCTCACCATGTGAGATATCACCTGTCTCAACAAAGCCAACAGAAGCATAGAGGTTGCTGCCTCTTTCATTGCCAGGTACATAAGAAAGAAGCAATTTGTTTGCTTTACCATAAGGCATTGTTTTTACATATTCTATAGCTTTTAGCAAGGATGCTCTACCATAGCCTTTCCCTTGATACTTAACATCAATCATGAATCGCCACACTTCATAGATGTCCTCATCAATATCCTCATCCTGCTCTTCCTTTACATAGGACATCATAATGAAGCCAACCATTACATCATCATTGTAGATAGCGAAAGGTATTGGTGTAAGCTCATTATTAACTAAGGTCACATAAGCCTGGCCCAAACTAATTGAATTAGGGGCCACAAACTTATCCATGCCTTCTCCTGCATCAAGTTTGACACATTCTCTGAACATCTTCCCTGTTATTTTTCTAAATTCTATCACTCTATCATCTCACTTTCCCGACTGGTGCCATATAGACAACAAATTCTTCCTCGCCATCAACACCAACTAGCTGGTCCATCAGCTCCTGATCATAAGCTGCAATACCACAAGTACCACTAGCGATGGATTCACAAGCCAAATATAGATTCTGACATATATGTCCTGCATCAAGAAGCATTGTTTTGTGGGCAGTTTCTTTATAGCGCCATTCACATCTGTAGGGAATACAAGCCCATACAAAGTTTACAGCACAAGACCCTGCAAACTTTTGACCTAATGTACCCTCAACAAATTTCTCTTCAATTTGGTCAAGTTTCTTAACAAAGACTAACTCATGGCTAAATGGCAAATAACGGTACAGACCTTTATCAAGACCTGCTACATCTATAACACCAAGATAAGTCTCAAATGGATGTCTTGCACCACCAGATGGCACAGTTCTCATGGAGAACTTTCCTTCTCTATAGGATTTGACACCTTGTGTTGCATAGAGCAAATAACTTAGCTCTTCTATAGTTAATGAGGCATCTGTGTACTTTCTATTACTAACTCTATCTACAATACCTTTATAGATTGGCGTATCTTCTAGGGTTGAACCTTCTTCAATTATCACATCCATTGAAGGTAATTTGATAATACTCATGCCTTCACTGACTTCTTTTGATAAACCTGGATAGGGTAATTTCTTACCTTGATCTGTTGTTCCATGGTCCCATCCTGCAAAATTTGACTTCATTAATTCTCTTTGAATTGCTACTTGATGATTATTGTCTTTCATGTGATCTCCATTATTCTTTGTTTTTTGAACAGGGTTGCTTTGACACTTGTTTCAGTGCCATTTTTGATTTTCACAATATTAGGGTAATGCTTATGGACACTCATTCCAATGATTACTATAACTATGGCCAGTATACCAATAGTAAATTCATACATTAAAGTATGAATCAAAAATACTCCAAGAAGTACAAAAGTACCAAGGGCAATATAGTCTGTGATTAAAGTTGCAACAAAGATTGTCACAATACTAAGCAGTCCAAGCCTAACATCGATAGCTAGAAGTAAACCAACCAAAGAAGCTGTGCCTTTGCCACCTCTAAATTTCATATAGAAGGGAAAGTTATGGCCAATAATAACGAATAGTCCAGCCAAGTAAGCCAATAGTGCCACTTCGCCAAACAAAGCTCGTACCACCATAACTGCAAGGATTGTTTTGACAATATCAATCAATACAGTCACAAAACCAAATCTTTTACCAAAGACCATTGTGGCATTGGATGCGCCTGAATTGCCATTCCCCAAGTCTCTTATATCTTGTTTTAATATGAATTTCCCAACCAAATAACCGGTCTGGAAACAACCAAATCCATAACCAATCACTATTGCTAACAAGTATTCCATTTATATGCTCCCTTGTATTTTTTTCTATTTGATAATGTCTGCAATTTTCCTTAAAACCTCATCACCCGTCACATGGCCATAGCTATCATTGATTTGTTTGAAGTAATCTACATCCATCATTCCTATGGCAGCAGTCCTTGAACCTAATGTCATGCCTTTAATTACCGCTTCAGTCTTCTCCAATATGGCACGGTGATTATAGAGCGATGTTAGATCATCTATATCATCCTTCGCTTACGCTCATAATTCTCTACACATTAAAGTAGGCACTACATATGTAGTGCCTACTTCATTATACTGTATATTAAATTTTTTTTTAAAGCGCAATAGGCTATTATAGTAGACCCTTTTTAATCTTAGGCATCATAGCTAGATAAGCAAGTATACTCATTACCAGTACAATACCGCAAGCCATCAAAGTGAAACCCCATTTGGATGTTTGAGCCAGTACTTTATCTGTAGCAAGGTATGACCAATAGAAGGGAATCCAGTATACAGTCCATTGCCACTTTTCACTTACAAGCTCTGCCACTGCTACTGCACCTGCAAGAGGTACAAATAACATCTTAACCGAACCAGCAGCATCCATGAACGTCTGATTAACAATACCTTGAACAAAGCCAACAAGGATACTGATAACTGTTGAGACTGCCACAATCAGAGCCATCTGGCCCCAATTAATACCACCAAAACCACAAATCAGTATCAAGGCCACCGATCCATACATAGGTAGGAAAGCACCTATCATACTTTTACCAAATAAATAACCACGCTTGGAGATTGGTGTTAGGTGAATAGACCTGATGGTCATATCATTACGTTCTTCGATGATGTTCATTGCAATAACCATACCACCCATAATAGATGTAAACATAATGGCTATATTCACTAACATTTTCTTTAATGGGGGTACCGTTCTATTAAAGCTAAATATTGTGGCATTGGTATCCTCAAGTAGTATACCTTCTTCATAGAAAACTAGGTACAACTGAGTGAACTCTATATAATTTTCACTTTCGTTGCCTTGAACAACCAGCTCGTATTCTGAACCTTCTTTCACGATGCCAAAAACATCATCACGACGGTTGACCCTTTCATTAAGTGATTCACGATCTTTGTGCACACTCACTTTGGCAAAATCCTTATAATACTCAACCATATCTGGATTCTCACCTTCAATAAATGCAAGATTCAGTAAGGTATCGTTAATGCCTGGGGCCAATAAATTAAAAACAATGGCCATAATAATAGGTATAAGAAGCATATAAAGGGCAAAGAAATCTCTGGTGTTGACTTTTAAATCTCTCAAAAACAAAATAAACATTTTACGAATCATCACGTTGCCTCCCTTCTATGCTGCCAGGTTCTTATTGAACCTGTAATTTGCGAATACGAATAGTATCATTCCTGCTATCAAGAATATCAATGCTGTGCTAGCAACATATACCATATCGCCACCTGTTATAACAATTTCCTTAAAACCTTGAATCAGTGGGTGTGTAGGAATAAGGGTAATCCATAATGGCTGCCAGCTTGGTGTAAAATAAGCTATAGCAGGTAACATCATCAATATCATAATGACATAGATTACGGCAAATGCTTTGGTCATATTGTCATAGAAACTTGATATAACAAGACCAAGAGATGAAGCAGCAAAGGATGAGGGAATTAATAGAACAAGCAACATCAAGTAGTTGGGACTACTGCCCATAACCGCTATAGTAATAGCAAAGGTTGTTACTATTGTCACTAGAGTCATTACTAGAATCTTACTCATCATATATTGCCAAACTTTTGATGCTGTTACTGCATAGGCCTTGATTATGCCCTCATCTTTATCAATAAAAATGTAAGCAGCAATAATGAACATCCCCATTAGAGCACCGTTGAAAGTTAACAGTGAAGGTACGGCCATTTCTCTTGAGTTTAGGGAATCATAATTACCAAGACTCTGAATGCCAACTTCATCAGCCAAGTCCCACAGATCTCTGACGTCTCTAATATGAATAATTCTATAGAGGTTCTTAAGACGTTCTGATTCATACCCCTGAAGGTAATAATCATATTCGAAATCTTCAATTTCTGGGTTGAACTTTACCACAGCCGCTGCTGCAGGGCGGTCATCTTTTGTTAGAGTAATCAGCATTTGTTCATCTGGTAGAAGATGAATTCTTGAATCATCTGTTTCAGCCATGTCAACGGTTATTTTATCTTTGCCAAGCTTAAGCTGTGTCTTCTCAAGAACACCGTCTGTGTCATCTTCAAGAATAGCATCAATATAGTAGTCCTTAACTTCTTCTGGCATATTAAGGTATAAGTATTCATCATCACGAGAGACCATCTCTTCTGGAATCATAAACAAGAGAACAAAAATAATCAGGAATGCCATAACAAATTCTATGTAAAAATAGAAGCTTTTGGAAGCCAGCTTTAGTTCTTTGGTAAAGCTATACCATAATTTTTTCATTAGTTAAGCCCCCTTCCAGTAACCTTGATAAAGATCTCTTCAAGGGTGGCCTCCTTTGTATGCATTGTTTGAATCTCATATTGACCAATGATGTCTTGTAGCTTCTTCTTATCTTCATCAAGAATTGTCGATAAGGATTCCGTCACGGTTTCACCGTCTTTTATATACTCAACTTCAACTAACTTGTCACCATACTGGAGCTTAAGGTTATGAGGTGAGTCAATTAACTTGATATCACCATCTACAATAAAGGCAACACGGTCACACAGCTCATCAGCAATATACATGTTATGGGTTGTAAGAAATACGGTAACCCCTTCTTTATTCTTTTCTCTAATGATGTCTTTGATATCTGCTGCAATAGAGGGATCAAGTCCTGTTGTTGGTTCATCAAGAAACCATAAGGATGGTTTGTTAATCATAGATCTGGCAAAAGTCAGACGATGTTTCATTCCTTTAGAGAACTCACCTGCTTTAACATTAGCCTTATCCTTAAGCCCTACCATTTCAAGGAGGTCCATAGGTTCTAGAGTGTCTACATCAAATAATTTACGGTAAAAGTCAAGGTTCTCTTTTGCACTCATTTTGCTGTAGACGTTGGATTGCTCAAAGGACATGCCAATTTTGTTAAACATTTCATTCTTAATGTTCTTAACATTGTAACCTGCAACCTCTACATCACCATCTTGCAGTTGCAAGAGTCCCGTTAGTATGTTCTGAGTTGTTGATTTACCTGCACCAGATGGTCCGAGGAAACCAAATATTTCACCTTCTGTCACTTCAAAATTCACATTTTTGACTGCGTATGTGCCGTCCTTGTTGTACGAATGGTTTAACCCTTTTACTTTAATCATTGTCCTTCCTCCTTATAATAAGTTTTCTTGAAATGCTCTAAATATTTTCTAAATTCACTTGTAGTAACAGCTATATCAACTGGTGCACCTGCATTCAACTTTCCTATGTATTCATCACCAATCTTCTCCAAAGTATACTGAATGTTTTTCACAGCCATTGTGATGTCAATACCTTCTCTAAAAAGTGACTCATCAATATTGTGTTGATAATACATATCCAGGGGTATTGGATGGTATTTCTCAATCAACTTCTTAACCCCTTCATAATCAAGACCTGAATAGATGTTTTTTGAGAACTTGACCAAAGCAGGATACTCACTTACAACCTCAAGTTTTAGTTCTAGTATCATGACTATACGTTTAATGATATCTCTTTCTTTGTAGCCAATTTTCTCTGAAATAGGCCCAGCCACCGACTTAAAGGCAAAATCAATCAAATAATCGTATAAGGCATCTTTGGACTTAAAATAATGGTACAACAAACCTTTTGAAATACCTGCTTCTTGTACAATTGTGTTGGTTGAAGCCTTCTTAAAGTTGTTATCACCAAACTCTTTCATGGCTGCATTAATCAGATTTTTTTTCTTCTCAGGGTCCATTTTTGCTAAAATATCTTCCAATATCTCACCTCAATCTTTTTGTCATATTGGATAAATGCTACAAGATTGTTGTTGCGACCGACCTGGTCACTGACCACATTGGTCTGTCTATAATATGAGTATACACCCACTGACCACATTGGTCAATAGTTTTTGCAAGTTTTCTTGCACATCCTAATTAGGTGACACATTCCACGTATTCTTAATACCAAAAAAAAGCCCTCAGCAGGAGCTGAAGGCTTAACGGTATCTAGTATGAAATCAATTTTTGAAATATTAGCGACGACCAATAATTCGTAATATCCGAAGAAATAGGTTGATAATGTCTATATACAGAGCTGCTGCACTGTCTACTGCATTGTCCACAGTTTTTGGAATACGATTGGCTCTTCCCCAGTCATAGCCAATATAACCACAGAATATCAATGCAACAATCCATCAATAATGCCATAAGATTGCTTGAAGATAAACATAGCAGCAAGTTGAAATAGGATGACTGCGACTAAGGCAATGGTTAATGCCCCGACAATTTTTTGAAAAAAAAGCTGGAAACATCATACCAAGCATCATCATTGTAAGGGTAACAATTCCAGTTGTTATGATTGCCTGAAGCACAAGCGCTGGTGCATATTGGCTTACCACAATATTGATAATGATTCCAAAAGGTACAACTATAAAGTTATAGCCAAGAAAACTCATGGCTGGATTGCTTGATTTCCTAATAATAGTCATACCAACAAAACATGAAATAAAATAGCCGATAATAAACATCCAAAACTGCAACATACTTGTAAATCTTACTTCAATGGTTGTTAACATCACATAGTTAACAAAAAATCCCCAACAAAGTACAGCACCAATGATTAGATTGTATAAGCGGTCACTTACAAGTGCACCCTCAGCAACTGTTCGTTTAAACACATTATTTTCCATAAATCCACTCTCCTTATTCTCATTTGCTCTTGTTCTCTTATTCCTCTTTTATCTTTTGTCTTTTCTTGTTTATCTTTTTATTTTGTCTCTTAGCTCCAATCAGAGAATGATTTTAGCCTATCAATTATTGGCAAATGTTGAGTACATTCCTCTTCACAGATACCACATTCTATACAGCGTTCTGCCATACCTTCTTTCCCAACAAGGACACCCCAATTATATTCACCATGCATCATATCTTTCATCTGTTGATCCGTCTTGTGAAAAACGTGTTTCTCGTTATACACCAACATATAACTTGGAATTGGTATACCTTCTGGACATTTATCACAATAGCCACAACCTGTACATGCTTCATTCATTGATGCCCCGACTTTTTCTTTTATCGCCTTAATCTTATCATCTGTAAATGGCTTTGCCTCATCTGCAATATTGCAAGCTATGTCTATATGGTCTTTGGTTGTAAAGCCATTCAGTGCCACTGTAATCTGTGGTGCAGAAATAACGAATCTCAGGGCCGCTTCTGTTGCTGTTTCATTCTCATCAGCCAAGAATGCTAACTCCTCTTCATGGGCAGGGATGGCTCCTCCACTTAGTGGGTTCATGGCAACGATACCATAACCCATATCATAGGCTGCTTGAACCCCTTCCCACCTATAAGGGAAGTTAAGGATGTTTACACCAAGCAATATGCCATCAACTTTGCCATCATCAAGGATATGTTTAACTTCATTACCTGTTTGATGTGATGACAAGACGATGTGGTCAATAATACCTTCTTCTTTTGCCCTTTGAAGTCCCTCATACTGTCCGCCTGGCTTCATAGCAAGCTTATAATGATCCATATGCCTGATACACCATATATGATAGAAATTAATCTTCTCTACACCCATTCTGTCAATTGATTTTTTGACGGCCTCATAGGCTTTGTCTGCTGTATCATATGTTGTTGGCATACCTTTTGTTGAGACATAGAACTGACCTGGCATGTCTTTAAATGCCTCACCAAATATTTCTTCACTTTTGTCGTTGCAATAGCCTGGTGCTGTATCAAAATAGTTGATTCCCTTAGCATTGGCATACCTTACAAGTTCTGCATTCTCTTCAATGGACTTGTCCATGTCAAATCGCATGCCTCCAAAACCAACGGCCGAAACTTTCTTCCCTGTTTTTCCATATTCCTTATATAACATTATATTCGCCTAACCTTCCATTCACTTTATCCTATAATCAATTGTAAAAACCTATACACTTCTTTATACTATAACCCCAAAATCTCTACTTGTCATCCCCATTAGCCCCACACATAAAATATTCATATGACCTTTATCTTAACTACACCTATCTTGATGTTGCAATCAAACTTTGCTAAGATGGCACTATGATGATGATAAAGAATAAAACCATTCTTATAACAGGTGGAAGAGCGCCAGTGACACTTCACCTAATTAGATTACTCAAAAATAATGGATGCACAATTTTTCTAGCTGAAAGCTTATCTTTTAGCATAAGCTCTGTATCTAATTGTGTTAGTAAAGCCTATAGAGTTGCCTCACCAAGATTTCACTCAAATGCTTTCATTAGACAAATCAAAGCAATCGTTAAGTTCAATACTATAGACATAATCATACCTACATGTGAAGAAGTCTTTTACTTTTCAAAATATATATCCCAGTTTGAGGGTCTATGTGATGTCTTCACTATGCCACTATCTGTAATGGATATGCTTCATAATAAATATAGATTCAATAAGTATATAGATAAGTTGAACCTTGACCATGTACATCAGCCCTATAGTGAACGTATTCATAAATCAAAAGACCATACATTAGAGTCTTCAATTGAATATTTCAAGAGAAATACCAATAGCCGAGGGGTCATATGCAAACCAGAGTATTCACGGTTTGGTCAGGGCAATGATGACTCCCCTTTAATTCTCCAATCCTTTGTTGAAGGCAATGAATACTGCCTCTTTGCTATCTGTCAAGACGGGCAGGTTGTCTCATTCACTGCCTACCCTTCGAATCTAAAATCTCAAAGTGTTACAATAGCTTTCGAACATTATGAAAGTGAACTTCTGCTAAATCTTACCAAAGAAATTACTGATAACTTACACTATACAGGCTTCATATCATTTGATGTAATTGTTAGAAGTGATGGTAGAGTCAGCTTTATTGAATGTAACCCCAGACTGACTTCAGGTATTTTTCTATTCAATCCAATAAACATTAACTTTGATAGCAAAACAAATGGTGTCATCCATAAACCGGATGCCACCACCAAAGTATCACTAAAGCTTATTTTGTTTACGTCATTCTACCAAAAGCCGTTGGCAAAATTAAAAACATTTTTCACCACCAAGGACATTATCTATTCCAACAATGATATGAGACCATTTTTCTATCAGTTGTTCTCCTATAGCTATATGGTCTACAAGAGCATTAAAGCCAAAATGCCCTTATCAAAATTCTCGACCAATGACATTGAATTCAATGGGACAAAGCAGATATAGTGATAATCATGTGTTTCTATATGGTCTATAGCTTGTCATTTATGTGGCCCTATACCATTAAATATTGTATAAATATGATTCGTCATATTTCAAACCTTTACCTTTTGTAGACTATGCATTTATTATTAAGTAAACAATGCAATGAGTATAGGGGCAACAATAACTGTCACAAGACCCGTAATGCCAATAGCCAAGCCACTCATTGAGCCTTCAACTTCACCCATCTCTAATGCCTTTGTTGTGCCGAGTGCATGAGATGAGGTACCGATGGCGATACCTTTTGCCACTGCATCATCAATCCTTAGAACTCTAAACACTGTTTCAGCAGTAATAGCTCCCGTTAGACCTGTGAAGATGATTGCCGCTACTGTTAATTCAGGTATACCACCTATTTGTTTAGAAAGTTCAATGCCAATGGGTGTGGTAATTGATTTTGGCACTAAAGAAAGTCCCAATGATGCATTAAGTCCGAAGGCCTTTGCCATCAATATAATTGAGGTAATGCCAACAACCGTTCCAACTGTAATTCCACCGATAATTGGCAATGCACTGCTTTTAAGCAACTTAATATTTTTGTACAAGGGTACTGCAAGTGCAACTGTTGCTGGACCAAGAAAGAAGGTTAAAATACTACCACCAGTGTTGTATTCATCCAAGGATATACCAAGTACTTTTAAAATGATGACAATAATGACCAGTGCTATAAGCAATGGGTTTAACAATGCAACCTTTGTCTTTTTATTGATGAATAGGCCAATTTCAAAGGCTATTAAAGAAATTAGAATACCAAATAATGGGCTTGTCGCTATAAAATTCATTTAATCCACCGCCTTAAGTACTTCACTGTGTAAGCTGTTGTTATCATGATTATTAAGGTTGATACGATAGAAATAAACAAAAGTATATGACCTGACTCTTTCAGAACATCAGTCAGTGCTATCAATCCTACACTGGCTGGAATAAAAAACAGTGCAAGGTGGGACAATAAAAACTGTGCGAAACTTTCAAGGTACTTTAGCTTAACCATACCTGACATTAACGCTAGTAAAAGTAACACCATTCCAATGATATTACCAGGAATTGGCACATTTACAACCTTGTTAAGAAACTCCCCAACAAAGACAAATGCCATAATTATAATCACTTCTCTAACCAATTTCATTAATTTTCTTCCTCTAAATAATTTGACTTCTTCAGAATTAATTTGTTATCCTCTAAATCAGTTTGTCTTCCTCTAATTGTCTAACATGATCAATAACCGTCTCGTTTAGAGTATGGTAATTAATCTTTAGTTCATCAATGCTTTTCTTATTACTTGCTCTTAATGGATAGCCCACATTGTTTTTGACATATGCTCTTGTCAATCCTAACATTGGTGCTACGAGTACCACCACCCATTTTGGAACTACACGTTTTGGCACTTTATATTTGTTTGGCATTGCTTCACCAATAATTTCACCAATATTAATGAGACCACCAGCTTCATTGGCAATAATATACCTACCTTTAGCCTCTTGTGTAAATGCTGCAAGAACATGTCCTTTGGCTACATCTCTGACATCTGAGAAAATAAAAGGTAAATCAGGAGACCCTGAGCTTAGTTCACCTCTTAGAATTCGAAGTAAAGTCTTAATACTTGTTGAGTCCACTCTTTTGGTCAGAGATGGTCCCATAACAAATCCCGGATGTATGGTAACCAAATCCCAATCAGTGGCCTCTTCTGCCATTTCCCAACCAGCTTTTTTCAGCCATTGTCTTTGAATAACTATATGCGCCATGTCTTGCCGACGAAGTAGTATTCCATATGGTTTCATCTAGGATATCCAGTCCTTGCTTCTTCATATCCATGTTATCACCATAGATAGCTGCCATTGAACTTGTTAGAACCACACGCTTGACAGAACCTGACTTATTCACTGACTCAAGAACATTCCTTGTGCCTCCAACTGCTGGTCTTATTAAAGACGCTTCCACATCACCATTGTCATCGAGAATAAATGGTGAAGCCGTATGCATAACAACATCGGCCCCACTGACAGCTTCATCAAATGAACCTTTTTTCATAAGGTCCGCTTCATAAACTACTAATTCACCTTCACAAATAGATTCAATATCCAGAAGATGTTGATATTTCTGGATATTGGCCTTGTCTCTAACAGTGATTCTTACGATATGGCCATCCTCAAGAAGGTCATTAACTATCCATGATGCAATATAACCTGTGGCACCTGTAACCGTTACAATACTCTTTCTCATAGTATCCTCCCTTTTCTCATATCTAGTTATAATCTACGACTTTTGTACTTGATTGACTATGGATATATAACGTCTACAAGACAAAGTGCATGACCCATTGCTTTATGGCCAACACTCTTAGAATCTCTTGTTTTAAATGCACGATTGATGTTGTCCATATGCCTTTGTCCTGAACCAATCTGTATTAATGTACCAACAATAATACGCTCCATATTAACAAGATAGCCATCTGCTGACAAGGTAATGATAACCTCGTTCTCTGTTTCAGCAACTTCCACCCTTTCAATGTTTTTGATTGGACTCTTCACTTTTGATTTTGTTGAAAAAGCTGTAAAATCATGTTCACCAACAAGCATATTGGCCGCTTCTTGCATCTTGGCAACATCCAAGACCTCTTTGATAGGATTCACGTATTGTCTCTCAAACAAAGCTCTAGTTGGTGCATCTTTTTTCCATAACCGGTATTCATAGACAATCTTATCCACATTATAGCGGCTATGAAATCTTTCATCCACAGCTTCAACAGACACACACACAACATCATCTGGTAAGAATGTCTCGATATAGTTATGAAGGCCCGGACCATCCTTTCGATTATCTGGTGCCACAAAATTGACTATTTGTCGTTTAGCATGAACACCTGCATCTGTATTAACAGCACTGATGATTTCAATATTGTTCTCATATAATTTTGTTAGAAGTGCTTCCAACTTATATTGTATGCTTTTCTCACCGCTTGACTTGGTCCTTCTAAAACCTTTGTATCTTCTACCATCATATGCGATGACCATTTTGTAATTTTGCATTTTTTCTCCTGTCTTATTTTTCTTAGCTTCATTATACATTGTTATCCATAGGCTTACAAACAATTATCATTTGCATTAGATGCACTTAGAGCGTAGAATTAATAGTATCTATACATAATTCAACTTGAGGTGATATTCTATGAATATATCAAATAAAAAAAATTGCAAGCAACTGGGTTTACATTCTTATCATAATGATCACCGGTTTTCTATTCATCGGCTTATATATCATTATTAGTGGCGGACTCTTAACCAAGGATGCTTCCACATCTTTTTACAACTATAACCTTGATGATAAAAAGGAGCATGTTAAAAACGAAGTCCTTAACCGTCTAGACGAAATTGAATATGAGCGTGGCCATTTGATTAACGATAATCAAATCGTCTTACGCGACAAAATTCAGCTTGTTAGAAACCTTTTACTAGAGTCAGATATTACATCTCATCCTGATAGTGAACTTCATATACCACTGGCTATTGAGAAATATGAGGAAATCGTTGCCAATGATTCAGAATATTTATACTTTGCTATTAACCCTAGGGGCATTATGATGCGCTCAGGTACTGACAACAATATTGTTGGTGTTAATTTGTATGATTCTAGGGATATAGATGGTGTTTATTATATTCAGGAAATCATCAAAGCAACTGAGACAACAGATGGCATCTTTGTTGACTACTATTGGCCAAAATCAAAAGACACTGAACCAATCAAGAAAACATCCTACTGCTTATATGTACCTGAATTTGATCTTATTATTGGCACAGGCGTCTACCACGATGACCTTCAATACGAATTACAGAATCGAATATATTCCAGATTACAAGAGTACTATAGCCATAAAGAAAACTACATTTTTGTGTCTGAGTTTGATTCTACAGCCAGAGTTTCTGGTAATCCGGATTTAATTGGTGAAAAGATGTCTGAAATTAAAGCCTTTGATGGTGCATCTATTCATCAACTGTTTATGGATAAGGTTAATGACACTGGTAAGGGATATGTCACTTACTCATTTTATAAGAAAAAATGAAACTGTTTTATCCGAAAAAATATCTTATGTCCACGAACTTGAAGGTTGGGATGCTTATATTGGAATGGGCCTATATGTGGATAGCCTTAATGAAGAAGTAGGTAACTTTACCAACTTATTTACCAAACATTACTATAACCAAGCTTTATTTATTATCATTGGTTTAATTCTTATGGCGCTAGTTGTCTATGCCTTCTTCCAAAGAGGGGCCTATATGCAGAAGATTTTTCTGCAACAAGGGGACATTATTTTTAAGAAGTTATTTGATTTGTCCAATGAAGCCATTATAGTTGCTACCCAAGGTGGTGAACTATTATATCAAAATGATATAGCTCATAACCTATTCTACGGTGAAACACATAAATATATACTGGATGATACGTTGAATTTGGCTAATGTTGAAGACGATATTTATTTCTTCTCTACAGGAGATGACATAGATAACTTCGTTAAATATCGTAAGGAGTATGTGGTTTATAGAAATAATGATTGTAACATCTACATCATTCAGGACATAACTGCTGACTATATTCAAACCCATTCACTTGAGAAACTGGCCTACAACGATGAATTAACTGGCTTGCCCAACCGCCGTGCCCTTAATGAAGCCTACCTTAACATGTGCCAACAAATAACTAGCAATGATTCACTTGTTTTGGGAATGCTCGATATAGACTATTTCAAGAAAGTCAATGACACCTATGGACATACAACTGGTGACAAAGTCCTCATCTTGCTTGCCTCAGTATTTAAGCAACGTCTAAGACACCACGACGGCTTTTATCGTTTTGGAGGTGAAGAATTTGTTGTTATGCTAAGAGACATTGATTTGGTTCATGCCAAGGAATTACTCATGGACATGAACAAAGTTTTTTGTGAAAACGTTGAAAATGAACTTGGGTTCAAGGTCACATACAGTTGTGGTATTATATCAGTTAATCATAGCAATTGTGATGATACATTGACTAAGCAGATTTCCCTATCGGATGAACTCCTCTATAAAGCCAAACAGAATGGTCGTAACCGCATAGAAACATAATAAAGCGACAAAATTAAGACTTAATCATTCGATTAAGTCTTTTGTCTTATAAACAATAATAGAAATCGCTCTTATAATCGTTGTCATAATCGATGTTAAGATAAAGGTCTTGAAAATTATTGCTCCTCTAAACAAAACACTGATATCCTCATAGCCAACTGCATTAATAAAACGAACGGATAAGATTAATATATTTATTGCATATGATATTAATATCATTATTAGAGATATTTCTAAACGCTCCTTAGAATATTTAATAAACATGTAGCAAAATGATAGGAACATCAAACCAGTAAAAAAAAGAATAATTCATTATTCTAGCAGCCACATTTGACTGACTATAGGTGAAATAAGTATGAATCACCACAAATACTCCAAGGCCGATTGCATAAAACTTACTGTTAATCTTAATTGAAATCATGTCCAATATACCATGAAGAATCTTATATCCACCATAAACATTTAGAATATTCCCAAGTATAATGGTTAGAAAAAGGGGAATTATACCCCTCAACTGAATCAGTAATATCCCTGTGGCCAAACTACAATGACCGATAATTATTGAGGTCACATAGGATTTCTTATAGATTGGCTTTAGAATAATAAAAACACCCATCAATGCGTAGTTAGTTAAAACAAGGGTCAAATTCAAAGTTCGTTCACTTACATAGTCAAGAAATTCCATAATTCACCTCATGTATATAATATTAGTGATACAAGAAAAATAGAAATAAACCCAATAATCATAAAGCCAAGGATTTTTGAATAACCTTTTGGACTGACCTCATCTTTGCTATCCATCTTTCGAATCATAGGGTAAAGTCTCCAAAAAAAATGACAGAATGGATAAAATCATCACAATGACCGCGTAGAGTCTTGTCTCAGTTGACCCTGAAAAGATAATAACAATGAGCAAACCAATGAATATTAACTTGGAACCCGCCACCCAATTTACCAAATACTTGACCAGTTGGTGGACTTCTTCGTCTGCTTTAGATTTCTCCCAAGCATTAAATACGCCAATACCATTGCCTTTTTTTTGAACCAGGTACAAAATACAGTGTTGCCACATTCATTGATTCTAGCAGTATAAATATGATGATTGCTATCGTTAAGCTATCCATGTTTGCCTCTTTTCTATGCCGTCATATACACTTATTCTCTTTTTCTCTCATGACTTTGTTGTTTTTCTATTTATAATTATTGTTACGTTGTCTATATTTGTTAGGTGATATGCCAACATGTTTCTTGAAGAACCTTGAAAAATGAAACTCATCTGAAAAACGATATTCATAGGCAATATCCTTAATGGTCTTATGTGTCGTTAATAGCTGTTCCTGTGCTACTTGTATCAACTTTCCATCAATATAACTTTTCAAAGTCATGCCGGTAGAGTTCCTAAAACCCTTAGACAGGGTCGACGGATTCATACCCAGGTGTTTGGCAATCTCTTTAATTCTAAGGTCAGCAAAACAATTCTTTTTAATATATTCATAGACAGGTGCATATTGTCCTTTTAGTTTAACATGGTCAATTAGACTCTCTGCAAAGGGTTCAACGAATCTGCCAATGTGACTATAAAGTAGTCCCTTGCTGGTGATGATATCACTGACCAGAGAACGTCTGGCATTGTCAATTAATCCTTGAACCTCCGACACTTTTATTGGTCCTGTCACGCAATACTTGTAACCATCAAATAAATCATGTCCCGCCAATAACTCAATTCTAAAATGAACGTAAAACATCTCAAGTGTATTATCACAGACATAATTAAATGTTTGCCCAATTGGCACTAGATAGACTTTACCACCAACAATTGGTACTTCATTAGATTCATTATAGATTTTGCCACTGCCATCAATCACAAAATAAATTCTGTTAAAGGGTGAGGCTAAATCATAGAATTGCCAATCTTGCCCAGCATTTAGATAGCCATGTTCAAGAATTGTCAACTTTACGTTATTCATAATATCATTAAATGACTCAAATTCTCTGTTATCCATCCTAAATCATCATGTCCCTTTCATTTTCAGCCATGGTACACAGCCTCTTCCCCTATTATAATGGTGTTACATAAGTTAATCAACTTTTTGCCGGCAAACAAAAACATTGATTATTGGAGGTTTTACAATGAACCATTTAGAACGATTCTATGCAACACTAAACCGAGAGCCTGTAGACAGGCCTGCAACTTGGCTTGGATTACCAGATGAGCTGGCGCTTGACGCTTTATACAAACACTTTGATGTTAAATCAGTAGACGAACTAAAAAATGAAAATAGATGATGATATCTATACTGTTGAACTTCCTTATCACTCTGAGACAAGTGATGCAATCTACGCGGCATTTGATTTTGCCAAAGACCATCACGAAGCAGAGGTCAAAGGGGCTGCAGAAGACAGATCACTAACTGAAGCTGGTTATTTTGAAAACATTACTGATCCTGCCAAAGTTGAGGATTTCGACTGGCCAGATCCAAGTAAATATATTGACAAAGAAGAATGTAAACGACTTGTAGACAATGCTCCTGAAGGCTATCCTGTTATGGGTGTACTATGGTCTGCACATTTTCAAGATACCTGTGCCGCTTTTGGTATGGAACAAGCCATGATGAAGATGATCTTAGAACCTGACATGTATCAGGCAGTTATTGACAGAATCTTAGATTTCTATCTACAGGCCAATGAAATATTCTACAAAGCAACCGAAGGAAAGCTACATGCTGTCCTTATTGGTAACGACCTTGGAAGTCAATGTTCACTAATGTTGTCACCTGATCTTATCCGTAAGTTTGTATTACCAGGTACAAAGAAATTAGTTGAACAGGCTAAAAGCTATGGTCTAAAAGTCATTCACCATTCATGTGGGGCAATCGCTGATATCATTCCAGACCTTATCGAAAGTGGTGTAGATGTTATTCACCCAATTCAAGCCCTTGCAACAGGTATGGAACCAGATAAACTAAAAGCAAACCATGGAAAAGATGTTGCATTTTGTGGTGGCGTTGACGCTCAGAACCTTCTTGTTAATGGTAAGCCTGAAGAAGTTGCTGCCAAAGTTAAGGAACTTAAGGAAATATTCCCAACTGGCCTAATTATTTCACCAAGCCACGAAGCAATCCTTCCTGACATCCCACCTGCTAACATTGAGAGCCTTTTCAAAGTAGCTAACGCACTATAATTTATAGATAATAACACATATATTGCGCCTTGTTAAAGATAGAAGGGCTGTATCAGAATTTGATATTCTGATACAGCCCTTCTACTTAGTCTACATTATAACTTGGATATTGGAATCCACAAGACTATCTTCATTGGATCCACTCAAAAAACTTTATACCTTATGCTATAATTAACACTATCATCTTTGTAATACTTATGAAAATAATAGAATTTTGGAGGTTACAGTGGAATTCAATAAACCAATAAGCAAATTAATTAAGGAACGTTATTCTGTTAGAACCTACAGCGATAAAGCTTTAAATTCAAAGGTCAAAGAGCAATTGACTACTGCCATGGACGCGCTAAAAACGGATATGTTTCATTTTGAACTGGTCGAATTAAAGCTTGACGACGGAGCGCGAATTGGAACTTATGGCATCATCAAAGGCGCTTCCTACTATATCTTTGGTATGATGAAAAAAGAGTATGTATCTGACCCATCTACAGCTGTGGAATTTGGTTATAGGTTCGAGCAACTCATACTAAAAGCTACAGATATGGGCCTTGGCACCTGTTGGATGGCAGGCACCTTTAAGACCTGTGATTTAACAGATAAGGTTGCTCTATCAGATACAGAGCAAATTGTAATGATATCTCCAATAGGTTATGCCAAAAGTGCTAGAGGGTTTGAACGTTTTATGCGGGTAGCCATTAATGCAGACAAAAGAAAACCATGGGAATCACTTTTCTATTCAGAGGACTTTGAACATCCTCTCACACGAGCTGACGCTAAAGTCTATGATGAGGCCTTGGAAATGGTACGTCTTGGTCCATCTGCCTCAAACAAACAGCCTTGGCGTATAATCCTTAGGGATGAAAGAGTAGACTTTTACCTCCCTGATGATATGGTAGGAATGAAAGAAGGACGATATAGCACAGCCTATAATGATATTGGCATAGCCACCTATCACTTTGAGGCAACACTGGCTATGTCAAACATCACTGGGACTTGGACAAGACTACCACTGGATAATCCTATTGGGTATTCTTATGTTTGTAGTTGGGTAAAAGACTAATCAAAGCGGCTTCTGTATCCACACCTTTGACATAGTGGTTCCACAATCTTACATTCTTCAAAACCTTTAACCATTGTCATAGCTCTCTCTGATGTGACAATGGACTCAAAATTCTCCTCAAATATATTGCCAAGAACGGTATCACCTTCACAGTCTAGACAACAAGGGACAACATCTCCATTTACAAGGATGCCAATCTGCTGTCTAAGGCCATAGCAAGTTCCAGTTTCATTAATGACGTCAAGAGACATATCTGGCCACTGGAAAACCAGATTCTTACTAAGGTATACTTGGGGCAATATCTTTATTCCTTTGCCTTTTTGGATTGTCTCAAATATATCCTTATCAACTTCTAGGGCTGAGGTAATCTCATCTAGGGCTTTAGCATTCATAGATCCTTGATTATGGCCATTAATATCCTTCTCATAATTCCACAACCTAAGTTCAAATATGATGTCTGTTTCTATACGCCCTTTATTCACCATAGCCATAATAGGGTCAAGATAAGCTTTCATATCCTTATGATGGTCAAGGTTTTCTTGACTCTGAAGAGAAAAGGAAATCTGTCTTAGAGCCTTACTAGACAGCAATATGTCACTGACCTGATCAATTGTCGTACCATTGGTGGTTAAGTTCACTTTCAAACCTTTTTCATAGCAAAGCAACAACATCTTAGATAAGTCAGGGTGCAGTGTTGGCTCCCCTTTTATATGAAAATAAACATAGGAACCATGGCCGTCAATCTTATTAATAACCTCTTCAAATTCCTCATAAGCCATAAACTTCTGTGGCCTTTTAGTCTCCGGACAGAAGCTACAAGTTAGGTTACAGCAATTGGTAATTTCTATATAAATTCTTTTAAATGTCTTCATCAATACAACCTCGCTTCCCCTCAATAATAGCACAAATCAAAATACTAATATATGATATACTTTAAAAAAAAGACTTTCTATTATTAGAGGTGACGCCTTATGATTGATGTTAAGAATCTAACCCATATATACCCAAGTGGCAAAGGCATATTTGATGTCTCTTTTTCTGTTGAAGAAGGTGAATTCTTTGGCTATCTTGGACCTAATGGCGCAGGTAAGACAACAACCCTAAGACATCTGATGGGTTTTGCCACACCTAGCAAAGGTCATGCTACAATTGCTGGCATTAATTGTCAAAAGGATGCCCACAAGTTGCAGAATGATGTTGGTTATTTGGCAGGAGAAATGACTTTTTCAAATCACATGAGTGGTGATGAATTCTTAGACCTAATCCAAGGCATGCGTGGTAAGAAAAAATGGGCATCGGCGTCAGCAATTGCTTAAGGATTTCGAGCTTGATGTCAATGGAAAAATCAAGAAAATGTCCAAAGGCATGAAACAAAAATTAGGCATTGTCACAGCCTTTATGCACGACCCTTCTATCTATATCCTTGATGAACCAACCAGTGGTCTTGACCCACTGATGCAAAAAAGTATTTATGGCCTTAATTGAAGATGAGAAGAAAAGAGGCAAGACAATCATAATGTCCTCTCATATCATTGAAGAGGTCAGCTTAAGCTGTCACCGTGCTGGCATTATTAGAGATGGTTATTTGGTTGAAACGACAGATATTACGTCCTTAAACCAAATGAGTGATTCTGGTTATGAAGTTGTTTTTGGCAATGAAAGGGATATAGAAAAAAGTTGGTGGTGGTGGGTTTGATTATAAGATAATCAATGACTTAACCTATTATATCAAGGCAAGTTATCCCTATGACAAACTTTTTGAACTTCTATCCACCTGTGATGTGAAGTCACTTAAACCTAAACAAAATACACTAGAAGATGTCTTCCTCAAATACTATCATAAGGAAGGTGACAACAATGATTAAGAGTTTACTAAAACACAACATCAAATCAAACTTAGGACTTTTCCTCTTTGTTAGCGGACTTATGCTGATTTATACAAGTATGAGTATTGCCACTTATGATCCTGATAATATTGATACCTTGCTAATGATGATGAGTGCACTACCAGAAGGTCTTATTACTGCAATGGGGTTCGATGGTATGACATCGGAATTAGTGAATTTTCTAGGCGCCTTCTTATATGGCTTTATCTTACTTGTCTTCCCATTATTCTATACCGTTACAGTTGCTATACGTTTGATTGCTGGTCCTGTGGACACTGGATTTATGGCCTTCTTGCTGGCTACACCTCATAAACGCTCAACAATTATATTAAATCAAGCCTTATTTCACATCATTTCCACTATAGGGCTCATGGTCATTCAAATTCTTGCACTATTAATACTGTCATCCATAATGTATCCTGCTCACTTGGCCTAATATCCTTTATCATGCTGAACCTAGTCACATGTATGGTGGTCTTATTGTCTGCTAGTATCAGCTTCTTAGCTTCTTCTATCTTCAGTGACTCAAGAAGGGCTATCATCCTTGCAGCTGGTATTCCAATCTTTGCATTCCTTATCCATATGGTTAGTGGAATTGGTGAGGCCTATGAGAATTTTAAATACCTGACTTATTATGCATTTGTTGTACCAAAGAGAATCGTTGTTGATTATGGCTATGGAACTAAGACCTCACTTTGCTTAGTCTTAATAAGCCTAATCATCTATTCCCTTAGTATAAAGATTTTTAGTAAAAAAAATCTAAACATCTAAATTCCAGATGTCTAGCTTCCAGCATTTAATTATTTTAGCTAAAACTACTTTCCAAGGGATTTCAAACTTGGAATAAGAAGAATCAAGGTCACAACAACCCCTAAGAAATCTGCAACAGGCGTGGCCATCCATACTCCTGTCAATCCCATGAACTTGGGTAGTATAAATACCAACGGCATTAGAAATACGAATTGTCTAAGAGAGCCAAGAATAAGGGCTTGTTTAGATTTGGCTGTGGCCTGAAAATAACCTGTCCCATAGATGTTGATTGGTCCCATGGAAGTGACTGCTCCAATACCACCATAATGCCCAGGAAAATAATATTGATATAGACTTTTGCATAGTTAAAAACACTGCCCTTGGCACCTAACAAAAATAAAAGGCTATCCCTGTTGGCATAGCCTATAATAATCATCACTAAAGCCCGTGATGACACCCATACTTAATGTATTGGTAAAGAGATGGTCTGTAACACCCTCTAAGCAAAGATAAACTCATCAATAACTTTGGCAATACCATCTTCATCGTTTGAAGCTGTAACATAGTCTGCTTTAGCTTTGACTGCATCTTCTGCATTGCCCATTGCTACACCTAATCCGGCATATTCAATCATCGACAAATCATTAAGACCATCACCAAAAGCAATCATTTCACTTTGTTTGATGTTATGACTTTCACCAATAATTGCCATAGCTTCTGCTTTAGATACGCCACCATCAAAGAACTCTAGAAAGTATGGTCTTGAAGTGCAATAGTTCATACTTTCGTTGACTTTACCTTCAAGTTTGGTCATGAAGGCATTGGTTCCTTCAACTGTGTCATACCATAGGACTTTAGTTATACCCGCATCAATCAATGCATCATAATCTTCGATTAAAATTGCATCCGTTTTTGCTATCTTCTCATAATCTTTAGCCTTTTCATCCAACCTGTTCACATATAATTTGTTGCATGACCAGACGATTAGAGTCACATCTTCTTTAAGTCCTAGATCTATTGCTTGTTTGGCGTCTTCTTTCTTCAGATTCCTACTGAAAGTAATCTCCTTAGAGACAGCTTCTGCAATTACTGCGCCATTGTATGTGATGACTGGCGCATCTAATTCTAATTTCTCTATTAAGTGAAGCACACCTTGGACTGGCCGTCCAGTGCTCAGCGTTACCATAACACCTTTCGCTTTGGCTTTATCCAAGGCTTCTATCGTTTTGTCTGATATTGTGCCATCACTCTTTAGCAATGTACCATCAATATCCAGTGCAATCAGTTTGTACATCATAGTCCTCTTTTCATTCATGTCCTGTCACAATCTTCCCAAATCGTTGCCCTCATTCTACCACAATTTCATGAATAATTCATTACTCTCTCAACTGTAAATAAATCAATGTAAAACTTGACAATAACTGAACGTTCGTTTATTATAGAATTAAGAGAAGGTGGATATGACATGAGAAAGAAAGATGATGAGAAACAAAATGCCATTAAAAGGGCAGTTGTTAAAATAGTTCTGGAAGAAGGCATGCACGGGGCATCTATCTCCAAGATTGCCAAAGCTGCTGGTGTTTCACCAGCCACTGTCTATATCTATTATGACAACAAAGATGTAATGCTTAGGGATATCTACTATGAGTATGCTGAAGGTCTATTCAGCTATTTGCTTAACCAAGTAACTGATTCAGACGATGCCAAATCATTTGTGGACATCATTGTTCGTGAATACTACAACTATATGATTGACCATGAAGAGGTCTATCATTTTGTTGAACAGTTTGGCTCATGTCCATCACTGAACCAAGGATGTATGGCTCTAAAAGGACCAGAACTACTTAACAAACGAATCTACACTTTCAAGGAAACTGGTTTGTTCAATAATTATGATAACAGTAATATCTGGGCTATGTTGCTCTATCCTGTCAAAGGCATTGCATCTAAGACATGTGATATGGCAACAAGCAAAGATGAACGACTCAATGAATTGATTGATATGATTCAACAGACACTGATCAAAGACTAAAGCGAGTTGCCACTCGCTTTTATACGACATCTATAATAAACGAATATTCATTTATTATCTGAGAGGATGGTTTTTATGATAATACCAATTTATGATATGCTCCTATTGCCGGGTATGAATTACCCACTAACTATAAAACATATTGATAGGGAGTCCCTTGAAAAACTTGTGAAATCAGGTGAACAACTAGTGGCCCTCCCACTTAAGCATCAGGTCAAATCCACACCAACAACAGATGATTTTTACAAAATTGGTGCCATATTAAAACCAGGTGCTATTAGCGAAACCCGTCATGGACTGCAATTGATGGTCAAAGTATCTGACTTTGCACAAGTCACCAATGTAGTTAAAGAAGACCATGGGCTAGCCGGAGAAATTATGACAGTCAATGACGGCCTTGACCTTGATGAACAACAACGCAAGGAAATGCTAAGCTTTATTAAGGAATTGGCAGCTGAGACAGGCAAATTGATAAAGATGCCTAACACAGAAGAAGTTATGAAAACCATCAACGACTATCAAGACATTAACCGCTTAATGGGCTTTATGGCTCAGTTCTTAAACCTTAGTGTCTCTGAGAAGTATTTACTTATGGAAACCAATTCCCTTAAGGAACGTGCTCTTCATTTCATTGATTTCCACCATAGATTCCATGAATCAATGAAATTACAAGTAGAGATGGCGGAACACTTCTCTGAAAAAGCCAATAAGAATTACCGCGAACAGGCCCTTAGAGAGCAGCTTAGGCTCATACAAGAAGAGTTAAATGAAGTTAGCCCCGATGGTGACGGCAAGAAGAAGGATTACAAAACCAGAGTTGAAGAGGCCAATCTTCCAGAAGAAGTCGAATCTGTTGTTATGGAAGAACTGTCCAAGCTTGAGAGTCAAAACCCTCAAAGCTCAGACTACAACGTTATTAGAAACTATATAGACTTTATATTAGAATTACCGTGGTCGCTTCTGAGGAATCAAGTATATCCATCACAGAAGCCAGAAGAGTGCTTAATGAACATCACTATGGCCTTGATAAAGTAAAAGATCGAATCATTCAACATCTTGCAGTGATGCAACTTAAGAAAGAGAAAAAAGGTTCTATCGTATTGCTTGTTGGTCCTCCTGGAACTGGTAAAACCAGTCTAGGTAAAAGCATTGCTACTGCTATGAACCGTGAATACGTTCGTATTAGTCTAGGTGGTATTAGAGACGAAGCGCAAATTAGAGGTCACAGACGTACCTACGTTGGCGCTCTACCTGGTAGAATCCTTAAAGCAATGAAAGACGCAGGCACTATGAATCCTGTTATGGTACTTGATGAAGTAGACAAACTCATGGTTGGCTATAGCGGTGATCCAGCCAGCGCTTTGCTTGAAGTCCTTGACCCAGAGCAAAACAATACCTTTACTGATAACTATTTGGATATACCTTATGACCTATCCAATGTCATGTTTATCACAACAGCCAACAGCATTGATAGCATTCCAAGGCCACTACTTGACCGTATGGAAGTGATACAAATATCCAGTTACACAGCTATGGAGAAGTTCCATATTGCTAAGAACCATCTGGTTGCCAAATCACTAGAAGAACATGGACTTACCAATGATGACTTTGCTATCGAAGATGATGCCCTAGCTCGCATTATTAGTGACTTCACAATGGAGGCTGGTGTCCGAGGCCTTAAGAAGCAACTGGATAAACTATCAAGGGTGACTGCTGAGAAAGTGGTTACAGATGCTGCCGAAAAACCTTTTGTCATTACTTCGGATTCCCTTGATGATCATCTTGGCAGAAAGGTATCTCGTCATGAGAAAGCCCAAGACCATAACCCACCTGGTGTTGTGACTGGTCTTGCTTGGACCCCTGTAGGCGGTGAAATCCTATTCATCGAATCAACAGACATTCCTGGCAAAGGTGGTATTACTTTAACCGGTAAATTAGGTGAAGTTATGCAAGAGTCAGCTAAGATAGCCCTAAGCTTGCTTAAGTCCAGACTACCAATCAATGCTGTATCCTTCAAGGCTAAAGACATTCACATTCATGTACCATCTGGTGCTGTGCCAAAAGATGGACCATCTGCAGGTATTGCCTTATTTACTTCCTTGGCCTCACTGGTCACAGGCATTCCGGTTAGTGGTAAGCTAGCAATGACTGGAGAAGTATCACTGCGAGGTGCTGTTATGCCAATCGGTGGCCTCAAAGAGAAACTAATTGCAGCAAGAAGAGCTGGCATTACCAAAGCTTTGATTCCAATTGATAACGAAGTAGACCTAAAAGACGTACCTGATGAAGTCAAGAATTCAATGGAGATAATTCCCGTTGAGACCATCGAGGATGTGCTAAAAGAAACTCTCCACATTCAGTTGCCTAAAGCCCATACAGTCTCATGGCTTAACCAAGAAGACAAAGGTGACTACTTGTTACCATAAGTAATAACCCCTTTATACAAATATCATTTAATCAAAAAGAGTCCACCTAGCTTTTCAACACTCTCTGCTAGGTGGGCTCTTATATATTGTCTTACACAATCTCAAGAAGTATCTGAGCTATACTTGGATCAAACTGTTTGCCTGATTCCTCTTTGATGATATCCATGGCTTTCTCTTTAGACATTGCCATTCTATTAAGAAAATATATAATCATAAGGGTTGTTTTCGCAAAACTTCATTAATTTCACTCTTTTTTCAATGGTATCTCCTGCTTTATCAAAAACACTAATATAGGACTTATAATCCTTTGTTCTAAAGCAACTTAAGGGAAAATCTGACCCAAACAATATTCTATCTAAGTAAAAATCATCCTCAGACAAATCAATAAACTTATCATAATCTGAAACTTCATGGCCAAGGCAAGACATATCTGCATAGATTTTCACCTTATCATACTGCTTCATATAGTCTTGAATTAGAAGAAACCACTGGTCATCTTTTGTTTTATCATCAAGGCCAAAGTGAGCAAAACAAATCTTCAGACCTGGGTATCTTTCGAATACTGGTTTCCAACGTTTTGGACTTGTCAAGGCTTTGGATATGTCTTCGGTCTCAGTCCCTGCTTCGTTGTTGCCACAATGGGTCATAATTGGTATGTTGTTCTCCACACATTTCTTGTAAAAATAGTCCATGATTGCTTGTCCCTCTTCATCATCTGGCCATGGATCAAATCCAAGCGGTGGATAAACTTTGAAACCTGCATATATATGGATGCCTGAGAAATCTTTTTCACATAAGATCTCTTCTCTGTAATAAGTGGAATTATCTGGAAATCTTTTGATGTGGTCAGAAACAATCTGCTTACGTTCTACTGGATTAAGGCTAAGCCCATCAAAATGCCTTTCAAAAAGTTGCTTTAATGTATCTACACTAACCAAGTCATGCATCTCAATTCCCCTAAAGATAGAACTCAAGCAATTGGTGTTTGGAATGATCATAATAGTCTTTGACCCCTTTGAACAAATCAAATTCTTGTTCACCAATTGATTTATTCTTTGGCTCATAGACAGGCAGTTGAACTTTAAGACTTTCTTCTAACTGAGTTTTATTCTTTATGCCAAATGGATTGCCAATGTAATTCTTTTCTCCGCTAAAATCCATCATAAGTGGGGTAAGGGCTACTTTATCATAATGACGCTCAAAGACCTCAATCGATGATTGCCTAGACACCCTACCTATATCATATGTTTGAGTCCTGTTACGCTCAATAAGCTCCTTCTCAATTTGCAAAAAATAGCTACCAATATCATAATCCATTACAAATAAGAGATTCATAACTTTGCTTATGTCATTAATTAACTGAGTGGATTTCTTCAATAGATTTTGGGCAAGAAGCAAGCATAAACTAACAACTATAATGACCGGTACAATAAGCCATAATAAAGAATGCTCTGACCTTGTAACTAACCACCCAGTTAAGTAATAAGCTACTACCACAAAGGATAGGATTGTAAGTGACAATATAATCGTCATCCAGAGTCGTCTGTGAATCCAGACATTTCTAATGATTCGATGCATCATGGAATCTTGGTTGCCTGATTTATGTTCCAGCCCAAACCTAGACAAGATTCTATAAATCATTGCACCAATGCTGGGATGTGACAAATTATATGCATGCATATGAGCATCATAAAAAACATGCGTTTTGTGACTTTCACGCTCTACCATACTCTACTCCCAATAATGATATCTCTATTTCTATTGTATAAGGTAACTTACATTTTTATATAAAAAAAATGAGGTCGCACAGATATCCTCTGAGCTCACCCCACTGCCTATATTGTATCATAACTAATACTAGGAGTACCACAAGACATTTGACAGATTGATCTTTTTTTTGTTAATAATAGTCACATGGGTGATTAATATACAGGGTATTTAACTTGTTTCACATTAACAGTTAGACGAATGTAGGAGGTAACAATGAAAGAGAACATTATAATTCAAATCCATGGTGGAGAAAAAGAAATAAGCCACATCAAGAATATGGCGAAAAAACGCATGGAAAGCTGCTGGCAACCTAGTCAAAGATATCAAATCACTTGATTTTTATATCAAGCCCCATGAGAACAAATGTTATTATCTCATTAATAATGATTTCAGTGGTGACGTTGATTTGATTTAGTTGACAAGAATTAGGGATGAATTGAATAATCATGGCTATAACTTTAAAGAGCAGACTAAGGTGATTCCTTAGCCTGCTCTTATTATTTATCTCTAAATAGCTTGTGATAATGTTCCACTAATATAGATTAATCACTGCCATAAACTCAAGTGTTTCATCACCTGTGTTTTCAATAGAATGTGCTGCACCATCCCTAGTTAAGATTGCATCACCTACATTGACCTCAACTGGAACACAATCATCGATAACTGTACCTTTGCCTTTTAAAATATAATAGACCTCTTCTTCACTTTCATGTATGTGGGTGCCAACTGAAGCACCTGGCTCTAGACTTAACTTAGCGCACAAACGGCTGTTGCCTTTGAGCTCGTCCTTCTTATAAATATGGGTAATCTTCACATCACCTTTGCCATCCCTCATTTTGTTTCTAATTTCACTGACCATTTCCGATTCTCTTCTTACCATGATTTCTCCTTCCTTAACCTATACGCTTTACTTATGCAAAACGACTTTTCATATATGCATACCTAAACAATACTAGAATAAGGAGCAAATTTCCACCAATAACATAGATATTTTCATTAGTGACGCTTAATGTCTGGATATCTTTTAGTAAATAGTTGACCTGCTGTGAATAGGTAAACCTTGAAACAGCTTCAATTGTTTTGTTAAACATTGCTATCATTGGAAGAAAAGAGAAAAATATCATAACCGGTACCACAATGGAGGTGGCCGCCATTTGATTCTTACTTCCAACCCCTATAACAGCCCCAAGAAGAGTGGATAATAGAATCCCTGTTGCCATTACAAGAACAAACAAAAGTAACTTACTACCTGTATAACCTGCTGTAAGCCCAAAACTCAAAGAGCCAATCATACATGCAACTAATACATACATGCCAACACCAATTAAATATTCATAAGCTCTAACATTGGACATGATTAACATTCGAAGGGTGTGTTTCTCTTTTTCTTCAGCTATGACAGTGGCCATTCCAGTTAATGGTGCCATACCAATATACATAGTTGCAAACAACATCACGAAATAATTCTCTTCAAGCCCCTCTATCTGCACTGAGGCTTCCATAATGATTGCTAGAACCGGAAACATAACGAATTGTATAAGTATGGCTTTGTTCTTCAAAGTATCTTTTACTTGTTTCCAAAAAATAGCTTTTATTTTTCTGATATGCATTAGTCGAACCTCCTTCCAGTTAACTCTACAAAAACGGATTCTAAGTTTGGTTCTGTTGAGTGAATGGTTTTGACCATATCTCTCTTAAAATAGCCACTAATCTCTTCTGCAGAATCTGCAGCATTTGCCAAGGATATCCTATCACCATCTTTTAGGAATAAGTCGACCCTATTTTGGTGATTGTAGCGTTGGCATATTATATTTGGCGGTCCATATTCAACGATTTCTCCCATATGTAGCAAGCAACATGGTCGCAAAGTTTGGTGGCTTCAACCATATTATGGGTTGTTAGAAAAATGGTTACACCCTCTCCTTTGACTTCCATTAGTAACTTGTGAATCTCAAGAACTGTTGCAGGATCTAAGCCACTTGTTGGTTCATCAAGAAATAAAATAGATGGCTGATGAACAATAGCCCTTGCCAGTGCAAGTCTTTGTCGCATACCTTTTGATAGATTTATACCAAGGGTTTTTCTTGCTTCATAAAGGCCAACACGTTTTAAGACACTATCAATTCTGTCCTTTTTTATACCATAGATTTTGGTGAACAAGTGCAGATTATCATAACAATTTAATCTATCATAAATTCCTACCGTATCAAGTACCATACCAAATGCTTCATAGTCAACTAGGGCCAAGTCTCTTGTGTCTTTACCAAACACCTTTGCTTCCCCACCATTTTGCACAAGCTGCCCCGTGAGGATCTTGAGAAGTGTGGTTTTTCCTGCACCTGTTGGACCAAGAAGGCCAAATATTTCACCTTTTTTAATCTCTAGATTGATTCCCTTTAATACATCTACTGTGTCAAAACTATGAGATATTCCACATATATCAATACTATTTATCATGACTTTCCTCCTTCAACTGTGCTTTAAGCAAAGCAAGTCCTTCCCGCATTTGCTTATTTTCTAGTTTCTCTTTCCAGTAGACAATTCCAACACTTATTGCAAAGCTTCCAAAGAAGAAAGCAAAAAACATCAACCAAGGAAGAATGCTATTCATAGGAAACCAGTGAAAAAAATGAATAAAGAAACTCATACCTATTATGATTGAAGTTAACATCAAGGCTGTTCTTTTACCACTTGATCCCTTTTTAATGAGTTTGTCAGTAAAAAATATATATTGTAGTCCAGTAATCATAAATGATACACCCAAAAATTGAAGCAAAAGAGCCGTACTTAGACCCTCATTTCCAAGTTGAAACATAGTGGAATATACCCTAACATCTTCTCCTACTATCAAACTGATTACGATTAACATAACCACTGTTATACCATATAGTAAAAAAAACACTTCCTAAAAAATCGAATACTGTTTCTCTTTTACCCATCACTTTACCCCCAGTCTTTTTTTGAATTCATCTGCATACTGCCTTGAAACAATCAGCTTTTCATTGTTATCAAGTGTCACAAGAATCCTTCTATCAAAGTCAGCTGCAAGAGAACTCACATTGCTCAAATTAAGAATACACGACCTGCTAATACGTAAAAAGCCTACATCTGCCAAACGTTCTTCAAGTTCATATAATTTGAGGCGGGTTTCATATACGCCATCAAATGTGTATAAGAATAAGTTCTTATCAACTGTCTCAGCATACAATATTTGCTCTGTGTCCAGAACATAAGACTCATTGTCCTTCATACCAATTATTTGCTGGTTCATAATTCTAAGTAGAGCAATAATCTTATCAATCTCAGGCGTCAATTTCTGACAAGTGATTGTTAATTCTGTCTCACTGATACTTTCATCTGTATTGATTCTTATCTTCATTCTCCCATTCCTCCATAAACCCATACTACCAATAAACTTTTACTACTTCAATAGAATTAACCTTAGTTGCCAATAACCGAGTATCAGTTGCCAAATTTCCTAATGAATTCTATACTATTCTTATAAACTAATGGGGAGAATCACTATGATCAAAGAACGTTTTTACGTGAAACTAAATAGACTGGCTAGATTTATATCGCTCTACAAAGAAGACCGCATCGTCCACAATTTCAGAACTATGGACGAATTTATGCCTTATAGAACCATAAAAAAAAGTCAGGAACCACTGACTTTTGAGGAAAACCCTAAGCCATTGCCTGATAGCTTTGACTATGAAGGTGAGACTGTTGATATTAAGGCATTTCTAAAGAAGACTTGGACAACAGGTTTCTTAGTGATCAAAGATGATCAAATACTGGTAGAGAACTACTATCTGGGTAATACAAAAGACACCTTGAACATATCATGGTCCATGGGTAAATCAGTGGTATCTGCACTTGTTGGTGTCGCTATTGACGAAGGTCTATTAGAAGGCATTGATATTGTTGTTTCTGATTTGGTGCCAGAACTTAAAGGCAGTGGCTATGAGGGTGTTAGTCTTAAGAACGTTTTACAGATGTCCTCAGGTGTGGCCTTTGATGAAGACTACAAGAAGTTCTCCAGTGACATCAACAGAATGGGGAGAGTCATATCACTAGGCAGACCTATCAATAAATTTGCCGCTTCATTACAAGCTGAGTTAGAACAGGGTACTTACCTTAGATATGTCAGTATGGATACCCAGGTACTTGCTATGGTACTGAATAAAGTCATTCCCTCAACCTTATCTGTATATTTGGAAGAACATATATGGCAGAAAGTAGGTATGGAAGGTGACGGCAAGTGGCTTATTGACCACGAAGAAAATGAACTGGCCTTTGGTACCCTTAATTGCACACTAAGGGATTATGGCCGCTTCGGATGGCTGTATGCTATGAATGGCAAGCTAAAGGACAAACAGATTATCCCTGAGCAATGGGTTTACGACTCAACACATCCTGATGCATCACATCTTATGCCAGGTGATAAAGATAATTCCAATACACGAATGGGCTATGGCTATCAGTGGTGGCTTCCAGCCAATTATAAGAATGACTTCATGGGTCTTGGCATCTATGGTCAACATATCTATGTTAACCCAGATAATCGATGTGTTGTTGTTAAGTTGTCAGCTAACCCTAACTGGACAACATCCTGTGAGTGCAACAAGATTACAACGGCACTATGTCAGCATCTTGCTGCTACTTTGTAGTATTGATTTTCACATCTTCTATAACCATCTTAATATAGTGGAAGTCTCCGTCTGGATAATGCCAGACAGCATGGCCTTTATTCCCTATGTAATAGTCACCAACTGATTCATAAGAGGACATAGGGGTTGACCACGGATGGCTTTCATAGTTACCTTTTGAATCAACTGACAAGCGGTCATTCGAAACAAAATTCTCAAGCATTGAGTCTTTACTAAATGTTAAGATGGCACTGACCATATGACCGTGTTTGGTCAGTGTTCCTTTAACACGCCTGTCATCTATAGTCTCCCATTGTATTCCTTCCTCTAATAAAGCACCTGGCGCCATAATGCATAAGTCATTGAAATAAGTCACTGTTTCTGCCCTATGCATGGACTCTCCTGAATAATCAACGACCTTAAACAAGTCAAGAATCTTGATTCTCATCATAGCATCTTCTGAGTGGTAAAAGTGTATTCCACTAATTGGAATGCCTTTGAACTTCATGGTGATGTGGAATAGTCGTTTGCCTGAATCAATAAAGGTATACTGTTCAACTTTTACTGGAGCATAGTCCTTATCTTTATCAAGCTTCATTTCACCTGACATCGCTGCTTTGAAGTACTTAACCTTAGGCTTACCTACAACCCCAACCTTAATCAAATACGCTTGTAGAAGTCTTGGTAAGTCTTCAAGGTCACTAGCTGATATAGGGCCGAATCCCAACTCTTTTCTTTTAGATAATTCTGCCTTTACTTCATTCACAAATTGTTTTCTAGTACCATATAACCATTTAGACAACTCAATCACTCCCCTTCATATTCTCAATATTACTTTGCACTTTATTCAGTACACCTAGAAATGTTACCAATTCGCCATCCTCACATTTATCATAGAGCTTATTCATTTCACTATCGTCGGATGAAGCCCGACCTTTCCAATAAAGGTTTGCTTTTTGTGTCAACTTCAATCGTTTTTTTTCTCTTGTCATTAGCATCATTTAATATCACCACATAGCCTTCTTTTTTCTAATTTGAGGGCTAGTTGTTTGACATTCTGATATGAGCTGCTACTCTTGCTTGCTACATCTTTCAGTGTTGGATACCTATCTCCAAATGTATTAATCACTATCATTAGAAACATTTGCTTGGCGGTTAGTTGATCTTTACTAAGCAATTGATCTAGATAAGCCTGAAGGCTATTGGATGTCTTAAACAACATGCCAAATATCTCTTTTTCATAATCTCTACGTTTCATTATTGCCTCCTAATTACAAAGTGCATAATATGTTATGCATTAAATATATAATATATTATGTATTTTGTCAAGTTAACCCTATAATCCAAGTCCTTTTATGCCGATATTAGTACTACCACTATATAACTTAGGAGGTCCTATGAAGAAAACTATCATCATTCTTATTGCTTCTGGATTAATTCCAGTCGTCATGAAGCCCTCAAAGAACAGATGTTGCGGGTCAATAGAGACCCACGAATGGCTGACTTATTCAAACAATACTGGACTATCTGGAATGAAGAGAATCCTGATGTGACTGTTTTATTTAACATGGTAGAAGAACCCAATGATTATGGGGATTTTGGGCTCAAATATCATTATGATAATCTTGATGCACCTAAGTGGAATATGATCAGGGATTAATGGATTAAGCATAATCGATGCCTATCTGATATAATGCCATTAGATAGTATAAGGAGGCCACACAATGCAGTTCACACTTATTCGTCATGCCAGTCACATCCTGGAATACAATGGAAAGAAATTATTGGTCGACCCCGTCTTTGCTGATAAGGGTGCTATGTTCTCTATGCCAAAGGGAAGAGTCAAAGAAAAGAATCCCTTATTACCCCTTCCATTCAAATTGGATTTCATAGATTCTATAGATGCAGTTCTCATAACCCATACACATTTTGACCACTTTGATGATAAGGCAAAAGAAATGCTTCCTAAGCACTTGCCTATTATTTGCCGTTCCAATGATGTCAAAGATATCAGCAGGGCTGGTTTCACCAATATAGTTCCAATTGATGACACACAGATACTTTTTGATAAAATCCAAATCAGAACTGTAGGTGGCAAGCATGGTTCTGGTCTTGTTGGCTATCTTATGGGTAAAACAACGGGATTTATCTTAAGTGATGTATCTGATTATTCAACGGAACCAACGACCTACATTACAGGTGATTCCATCTGGTGTGATGAGGTTGCAAAAACCCTCATAGAAAATAATCCTGAATTAATCATCGCCTTTGTAGGTGCAGCACGCCTCCCCATTGGAAACCATATTACAATGTCAACAAGTGACATTCACAATCTCGCCACCAAATCAAATGATGCAAGGATTATTGCCATTCACATGAATGCTTGGAACCACTGTTTCCTAACAAAAGAAGACCTTAAGTGCTTTATCAAGGACAAGGACTATCATAATAGGATACACATTCCTGATGAAGGTGATTTAGTACACGTCTAAGAACTTCATCCTGATTTGAATTAGTCTCTGACCTATCATATAATGAGTATATCAATCTAATACACAACGATGGGAGAGCAAAATGAAACGTCAAGACTTAATGCATCTAAGAAACATTGGCATCATGGCTCATATCGATGCTGGCAAAACAACAACTACAGAGCGTATTCTCTACTATACTGGCTTAACACACAAAGTTGGAGAAGTCCATGATGGTAATGCGACCATGGATTGGATGTCTCAGGAACAAGAACGAGGTATTACCATCACTTCTGCTGCGACAAGCTGTTTCTGGAAAGACCATCAACTCAATATTATTGATACCCCAGGTCACGTTGACTTCACTGTTGAAGTTGAGCGATGTCTGAGGATTCTTGATGGTGCCATATTCTTATTGGATGCAAAAGAAGGTGTTGAAGCTCAGACCAAAGTTGTTTGCCATCAAGCAGACCACTACCGAGTACCTAGATTGATTTTTATTAACAAAATGGATACCGTCGGTGCTGATTTTAGGCGCTCAGTTGAGACTGTAGAAAAAGAACTTGGCGGCCATCCTGTACCTATACAGATTCCAATTGGCTCAGAGAAGGCATTCGAGGGGGTTATCTCCTTAATCACCATGAAAGCTTATTACAATACAGGTAAATTAGGCGAAGATATAGAAGAAAAAGAAATACCTATTGACTATATGGACGCTGCTGAACATGGGAGAAAACATTTACTTGAAGCCATTGCTGAAGAGAATGACGACCTACTTGAGCTCTATCTAGAAGGTGATGAGATACCTAATGAACTCATTAATCAAACCATCCGAAAAGCAACCCTAGCTAATAGCATGATTCCTGTCTTATGTGGCTCTGCCTTCAAAAACAAAGGGGTACAACTACTCCTTGATGCTGTTGTCAATTATTTGCCTGCACCAACAGACCGTCCTACAATTACTGGAAGCTCTCTCTCAGGTGAAGAAATAATTAGAAAAGCAAACGCATCCGAACCCTTTGCAGGACTTATTTTTAAGATTATGTCAGACCCTTTTGTTGGACGTTTATCTTATATACGAGTCTATTCTGGGAGTATCCAAACTGGCAAGTCCATTCTCAACGCGTCCAAAAAACAAAAAAGTACGACCAAGCAAAATCCTTCAAATGCACGCCAATCATAGGAAAGAGATTACTCAGGCCCAAGCAGGTGATATCGTTGCAACGGTTGGAATGAAGTTTATTGGTACAGGAGATACATTATCTGACATCAATCATCCCATCCACCTTGAGTCCATTGATTTCCCTGAACCTGTTATTTCAAGGGCCTTAGAACCTAAGAAGCCAGGAGATTATGATAAGATGCGAAACGCCCTTGACCAGTTATCTGAAGAAGACCCAACTCTGTCATCCTATACAGATAAGGACACTGGACAAACAATAATCTCAGGTATGGGTGAGTTACACCTTGAGATTATCATTGACCGACTTACCAAGGAATTTGGTGTTGTTGTCAACTCAGGTAAGCCACAAGTTACCTACAAGGAGTCTATTTTCAATCCTGTTACAGTTGACTATAAGCTAACCAATGTGTCAGGTGCTCAAGCATTATATGCCTATGTGAAATTAGAGGCAAAACCAAGAGAAAGAGGCAGTGGTCATCATATTCACTCAAGTGTTGATACAAAAAAAATACCCAAAAGAATTTGTGGAAGCTGCTATTGAAGGTATCACACAATCACTAATCTCCGGCCACATCAGTGGGTATGAAGTTATAGATGTTGATATTGAAATTAAGGAAATAGACTACCTTGAAGATCAATCCACGTTGATTGCTTTCAAAACCTGTGCTGCCTATGCACTAACTGAAGCCCTCAAAGATGGTGAATCCAAACTCTTAGAGCCTTTTTTCACAGTCAATGTTCATGCCCCAGAAAACTATATAGGTGATGTCATGGAAGATATAAAGAAACGTAAAGGCAATATCTCGGATATAGAAATATTGCCTAAGAGTCATAAAGTTGTCGCCACAGTGCCATTATCAAAACTATTTGGCTATGCAACTGACATTCGTTCACTAACGCGCGGTAATGGTCATTACACAATGCTTTTTAGCCATTATGATTTGGTAATGCCATGAGATATAGAGTACAAACTCAACAACACCCTCTGGAATAACTGCAACACCAAAGTTCATGCCTTTACCAGCTCTCTTTTCCTTCTTCAACACCAATTTTTGAAATACCATTCCTAAGCTAATAAATAATTCTTATCAATTGCATCCTCATATTAATTAATGTATAATTTCTTTACAGGACCATTTAATTAATAATTTTGTTCATTTTGTAAACGCCTATCCCTATCTTTTACTCACTCACCATGCTAAAATTAGATATTGATAAAAAAATAACAAAAACAAAGGAGAATAATTATGAAAAAACTACTATCACTTGTCCTAATCCTTGGTTTACTCACAGTACTTATGTCTGCCTGTAAATCAGCTGAAACTACTACTGAAGAAACAACTACTGAGGAAGTAGCTACTGAGGAAAAGAAGGATGAAGCAGCAACGGACAGTAATGAAGAGGTTGATGCTGTTACAACGGCATCTATAGTCACAGATGGCGATGCCTTAATCAGCGGATTGAGTACAGAAGGTACTTGGATTGTTGCCACTCTCAATGATATTGAGCTTTCTGCTGAGCTGATTGTTGATGGTGAATTCACACATAGAGAAGCACTTGACAGAAAGCTTGCACTCTATACTCAAGATGAAGATCGCAATATCACAGCACAATTTACATTGACTACACCTAAGTTAATTGTGAAGTCACCCAATTTCCGTATAACAGGCGGAACTGTTAAAGGTGATGTATATGTAGAAGCCAATGGTTTCAAACTTGACAAAGCATCAACTGTTGATGGTGATATCTATTTTGCTTCCAAAGAACAACTAGACACATTTGTTGCCACTGAAACATCTGCTGTAACTGGTAAGTTAGTTGTAGCTGACGTTGATGTTGTAACAACAGCTTCCATCGTTACAGATGTTAACAGCTTAGTAAACGGCTTAAGTGCTGATGGTACTTGGATTGTTGCAGTATTGAACAACATGTCAACAAAAGCAGACATTCTGGTAGATGGTCAATTTGTTCATAGAGATGAACCTGCTCGTAAACTTGCTTTATATACTCAAGATGAAGAGAGAAACATTACAGCTTCCTTCACCCTTGAAGCACCAAAGTTAATCGTAAAAAGTGAAAACTTCAAGATTCAGGGTGGTACATTTAAAGGTGATGTCTACGTTGAAGCTAATGGTTTCAGAATTCAAAAAGGATCTGTAGATGGTAATGTATATTTTGCAAGCCAAGAGTATATGGATTCCATGATTGAAGATGAAACTGGTTCTGTAACAGGGGAAATCGCTGTTCAGTAATACATATATCAAGGGGCATCTCATCTTTGAGGTGCCTTTTATTATAGGAAAGAAGGCAACAGATGTTCATGAAGAGATTACTACCATTGTGTTTATGTATAATACTTTGTTGTGGCTGTATCAGCGAAAGCAGTAGTGAATCCTCAGAACTGATATCAAGAACAGAATATGTTCTTGGAACAGTTGTGACGATTAAACTGTTAGAAAACGGATCCGAGGAAATATTGGATCTGGCTTTTGACCGCCTAGAAGAAATTGATGCCTTGATGTCTGTCAGCGTTGAAAGCAGTGACATATCCATACTCAACAGAGAATACCAAGCCGTAGTAAGCGATGATACACTTCATGTCATCAAAGCAGGTATCGATTTTGGTCATTTATCCAAAGGAAAGTTTGATATAACCTTAGGGCCAGTTATTGATTTATGGAAAATTGGTACAGAAGAAAGGAATATACCTGATTCAACTGAGCTAAACAAGAAACTGGCCTATGTGGACTACAAAAAGATAGAGATTCATGATAATCATCTTATTAGGATTCCTGAGCTATCCAGTATAGACCTTGGAGGTATTGCAAAAGGCTATGCAGCAGATCAGGTTGGTCAACTACTTGTGGATATTGGTGTGACAAAAGCTATCATCAATCTTGGTGGGAATATCAAGGTCATTGGCAGTAAAGCTAAGGACACGCCATTCAATATTGGTATACAGAGTCCTGATGAGCTCAGGAATGATTATCTTGGCATTATCGAGGCGACTGACCGCACTATTGTCACCAGTGGTGACTATGAGCGCTACTTCATTGAAAACGGTATCCGTTATCACCATATCTTTGACGCCAAGACGGGTTATCCTTACTCAACCGATGTTGCGGCAGTGACTGTTATTACTGAGAACTCTATGAATGCTGATGCTCTTTCAACCATTCTATTCATGATGACTATCAATGACGGCCTTGAACTCATCCAATCACTACCCGATGTGGAATGCATTTATATAACGAAAAATTTGAACCTCTATTTTTCATCTGATGAACTCAAGAACCAATTCACCTTAACTAACTTTGATTACACGATACAATAAGGAGATAGAATGAACAAACAAATCAATATTGTCATTCTTGGCGCAGGTTATGGTGGAATCCTATCTGCAAAAAAAACTGTCCAAGAAATACCGTAAACAAGATAATGTAACCATAACAATCATTGATAAGAATGCCTATCATACTATGCTAACTGAACTGCACGAAGTTGCAGCAGACAGAGCACCTGAAGAGTCCATACGTATCGACTTGGATAAGGTATTCTATGGAAGAAAAATCAATGTTATTCTAGATGAAATCAATGACATCGATTTTGACAATAAGCAACTAACAGGTCTTAAAAGTGTATACCAATATGACTATCTTGTTCTTGGAACTGGTTCTAAACCAACCTTTTTCGGCTGCAAAGGGGCGGAGGAAAACGCTTTGACCTTATGGTCCTACGAAGATGCGCTTAAGATAAAATATCGTATCCTTGAGGCTTTTGAAAAGGCAAGTGTTGCTAAAACACCTAAAGAACGCGAGCATTTCCTTACCTTTGTTGTCATAGGATGTGGCTTCACTGGAATTGAAATGATTGGTGAACTAGCTGAATGGAAAGAAGAACTTTGCTTCAACTTCAATATCCCTGAGGAAGAAGTCAAGATGTATGTTGTGGACCTGCTTCCCAAAGTACTCCCTTATTTCGACGAGAAGCTAATAGTAAAAACAGAAAAACGATTGACCAAACTTGGTGTTGAGATACTGACAGGCAGCAATATTATCGAGGTCCAAGAAAATGCTGTCATTATTGAGAATAAGGATCCAATCCATACCTATACAACCATCTGGACTGCAGGTGTTGAGAGTAGTGGTATTCTCATGCATACTGAAGACAGTAGCATTCAGAAGGGTCCAAGAAACCGGGTTCAAACCGATGCCTACCTCAGATCGGTGAGTCACGACAATGTATTTGTTGTTGGTGACAATATTCACTATATTCCAGAAAATCATGAAAAACCTGTCCCTCAGATGGTTGAAAATGCTGAGTTATCAGCAAGATTGGTTGTCAAAAAACATTATTGCAACCATTGAAAATACAGAATTGCACCAATACAAACCAACCTTCCATGGTGCTATGGTCTGTATTGGTGGTAAATACGGAGTCGCACAAGTCGGAGGTAAAAAGAAGCAATTTGTCTATTCAGGCTTCATTGCCATGTTAATCAAACATGTGGTTAACATGATTTACTTCTTGGATGTACTCGGTTTCCACAAAGTATGGACATACATGATGTATGAGTTCTTCCATGTCAACAATAGACGCAGTTTCTTGGGTGGTCATTTCTCAAAACGCTCCCCTAATTTTTGGTTAGTGCCCCTTCGAATTTTTGTTGGAGCAAAATGGTTATCAGAAGGATTGCTCAAATTGCCAAAGATACTCAAAGATCCATCCGACATATTTCTAATGCCTTCCAAAGTCGACGTATCAGCTGCTTCTGAAGTTGTCGAGGAAGCAACAGAAATTGTTGAACTTGCTGCTGATGCCGGTCTTGTGGATAAAGTTTTACATTACATTGAACTCTTTTCTACTTGGGATGGTGCACTACCTGTTCCTGAATTCATTTGGAATATTTATGAATGGGGAACTGATATGGTGTTTTACCAAGCAACAGGTGAATTCACCGCCCTAGCAGGTGTTTTCCAAACAATTATGGTCGTTGGCGAAATCTTAATCGGCCTTGCCTCATCGGTGGATTATTCACTATGTTGGCATCGATTGCATCCGTCATCATGGGTGCTATGATATGGGTGTCAGGTACTGCCCCACTTGAAATGCTATGGTTTATGGCAGCAGGCGTAGCATTGATTGCTGGTAGCGGAAGCACTTTTGGTCTAGACTATTATGTCCTCCCATTCCTAAAAAAAACATTGGATGAAGCTAAAACTTGTCCGCAAGTGGTACTTATATTCTTAGAAACATATATTAGACAGGTAACTAGTTTGCCTGTCTAATATCAACTTTTCCAATAGATAGATGGTGACAATGTGACAAATTCTTTAATACAAGATGAAAAGATACTTGATCAACTAGAAAAAAGTTCAACGCAATATGTCAAAACAAACGAAATCCGCTGATGCCTATCTAAATGGGTCTCTAGATTATCTTCTCACAACTGGGGGTAAGATGCTTAGGCCCTTGCTTCTACTTATAGGAAGTAAAATGGGGAGAATATCGGAAAAAAAAGAGCAAGATTTAATCAATATAGCAACAGCAATTGAGACTATGCATCTGGCCACCCTCGTCCACGATGATATTATTGACCAGGCTAATTTAAGAAGAGGCAAACCTTCTATCCAATCCAAATATGGTCCTGCATATGCCGTATATATAGGCGATTATCTCCTTAGTCAATGCTTTTTGATGTTGACTAATTTAAAACTCAAAACCGATCATGCCATTAAGTTAGCCAAAGTTGTGCAGCGAATCTGTATCGGGGATATGAAACAGTACAATAATAGATATAATCTAGCCATAAGCCCAATGCAATACATCAAAATCGTATCTGGAAAAACAGCTGCTCTTATATCGGCAGCCCTTAGTTCTGGTGCGTATTTTGCCAAATCCAAAGAAGAGCATGTGAAATTGCTTGGACGTATCGGATATGAAATAGGCATGACATTCCAACTGGTTGACGACTTGTTGGATTATGAAGGTGATCCAAGCATTGTCGGCAAAGACCTTCAGGCAGATATCACCAGAGGTTATTATAGTATGCCTGTTATCTATGCTCTACAATCTGAAAATAAGTATTCTGAACCTATATACGATTTGCTATCCAAAGAAATCAATGAAGAAAGTCTCAAAACTGTCCTATCCTTAATCAGGCAATCCGGTGCACTTGATATGACAAAAAACCTTGCAATAAGGTATAATGAAAGAGCCACTAATCTCATTCATCTATTACCTGATGGAGAGACAAAAACACTGCTTCTGGAGCTGTTACCTCATTTACTGAATCGTATCTTGTAGTAATGCTTCAATGTTGATAGGAGTCCTAGATGGAAAAAAAGACCCTTTCCAACTATTATTGGTTAATTACACTTTTATTGTGCCTTATAGCATTCTTTACTCAAGGTTGCTTTGACCAGACACCAATCTATCAACCTGGCACTTACTTTAACGAATCTGAAGGTTATTATAGTACATTACTGGTTCAAGTTACCGTTAACGCCTACAATATTGAGGACATTGTCATATTAGAACACGAAGAACCTGAAATCCTTGCTGATGTTGTCTTTAAGAAATTACCTCCAAAAATCATTAAAAAGAATGCAACTGACATTGATGTTGTATCTGGTGCAACCTATACAAGCGAAGCTCTTCTAGACGCAGTTGAACAAGCACTAGCTAAAGCTAAGGAGGACTACCAATGACATTACAGCTCAAGACTTTCCTTATGCTTTTTTATTCTCATCATCTTGATTGTAGGAGGGATTTCCATTGTATATACCAAGCAGAACACGGCCTCACTTGAATCTCAACTAAAAAATGCAGCAATGGATATGGCAACAACACTTTCTTACTCCCAAGATATACAGGTGACTCTATCAAAGAAGGAGCATTCACGGATTATACAAGACCAAATGCTTGCCTTGATGCAGGAAACTAGATACCAATACATTATTGTAATGGATATGGATAGCATTCAATATTCCTACCCTTATGAAAGTGGACTTCATAAGCCCTACAAAGCAAATGGTGAAGCTGATGTCCTCAATAAAGGAATGGCATACGTATCTATAGACAGCAATGAATTGATTTCAGCAATACGTGCCTTTGTACCTATATATTATGAGAATGAACAAGTTGGTGCGGTATTAGTCGGATTACTGACAACCGAAGCTAAAGAAGAAAATCGTGTTCATGTCATAATCATGGAAATCACCTTGATTTTTGGTGTACTAATCGGCATGATTATGGCCATACTCTTTTCCATTCATATCAAGAAGTCCACTTTCGGTCTAGAGCCAAAAGAAATTGCCATATTGATGACTGAAAAGGACATGATTTTTCAGAATATTGAACGCGGGATTATGGCTGTCAATAGGGATCAAACTATCACTCTGTTCAACAAAAAAGCTCAAGATTTACTGAATGTTCAATCTTCACGAGAAAAAAATCTCTATGATATCTCCCCTTATCTGTCAAAACTTGTATCAACCATTGCGACGAAAGGATCCCTCCAATATCATGAATCATGCATTCTTGAAAAAGGTAATGACATACTTCTTAATATTTGTGCAATAAAAGACAGTAACATGGCTATCAGTGGTCATGTGATAAGTATGGAGAATTTGACTGAAGCTAGACGTCTCGCCGAAGAGTTGACAGATTATCAAGAAATAATTGATATACTAAGAGCCCAGAATCATGAGTTTATGAATAAACTTCAAACCATATCCGGTCTTATCCAATTAGATCATTACGAGAAGGCTTTAGATTACATCGATGGTCAAGTAGCCAAGAACCATCTTTTTAACACCCAAATGAAAATCGCTATTAAAAATCCTACAATTATGGCCATAATCTTAGCCAAGTATGAACTAATGAACGAGAAAAAAAATTGCCTTTACCATTGACATGGAATCCAATGTATGTGATATACCTTCAACAATAACTGTTGAAGATATCTGTACAATCATTGGCAACTTGATAGATAACAGCGTAGACGCTGTCCAATTTATTACTGATGCTGAAATTCATCTTTTTATTGAATCAACATTGGATGCCCTTGAAATTGAAATTAGCAATAACGGACCTTATCTGGAAGCATCACCTGAGGAGGTCTTCTCCAAAGGTTATACAACGAAAGGTGACGGTCGTGGATATGGTCTCTATCTGGTTCATCAGATTATCACTTACAGTAAAGGTGACATTTATTGGCAAAACGGAGAAGGTGAGGTGACTTGGTTTGTTAAACTCTAATAGCCGAATACTTATTGTTGAAGACGAAGTCATGGTTACAGATATAATGAGAGAATTCCTAGAAAAAATCAACCCTGAGTTTGCTGTCAGAATATCAACTACAATACAATCTGCAAAAGATATATTGGATAATCAATCTTTTGATATTATATTGCTTGATGTCTTTTTGCCTGATGGCGTCGGTATTGAGCTGATGAAATGGTTACGAAAAAAAAGAAATCGATGTTGATGTCATCATGTTGACCGCCGACAGAAGGTCCTCAACTCTAGAAACAAGCAAAAGATATGGTGCTATTGATTACATCCTCAAACCCTTTAAGTTTGATCGTTTCAAAGAATCCATTCTGCAATACGAAAAAAAAGAAGCAACTCTTGAATAGCCAGTACGAAATCGGACAAAGCACTGCTGATCATATACTCTCGTACAAAATCCATCACACCAAATGGCAAAATCAGACTTACATTAAGATTATAGACTATCTCCAATCACACCCCGATGACTGTTTCACATCATCGGAACTTGCCAAAGAACTTGGCATATCCAGAATAACTGCAAGGAAATATCTTGAGGGTATGGAGCTTGAAGGCAGTGTTCATCTGGAAATGTCTTATGGTAATGTTGGCAGACCCAAAAATACGTATCGATATGAAAGGAAGTAATATGAAACTCAGTTCATTTCTTAAACTTGTTGAAATTCAAACAAAAGCAGCAAGCATCATGCCATTTCTACTAGGTGCTAGCTATACCTATTACAGATATCAGACCTTCCTACCTGTGAACTTGCTGATTTTCTTCATTAGTCTTATATCTATCGACATGGCTACAACTGCCCTCAACAATTATATGGATTATAAAAGGGCTAAACGCAAAGAAGGATATAATTACGAAGTCCACAACGCCATCGTTCGTGATGGTTTATCTGAAACGAAGGTGCTGACAACTATCGGCTTGTTACTTGCTATTACCATCATAGCAGGCCTCACACTTGTCATACGTACAGACCTTATTATTTTGATTGTTGGTATGTTGGCATTCGGTCTTGGCGTTCTCTACTCTTTTGGTCCTTTGCCTATATCAGGAACCCCTTTTGGCGAATTGGTATCTGGTATCATGATGGGAGGATTCATTTTCTTCATCACTATTTATAGCCAGATATTTGACCTTGGCATCATTCACTTCACATTGATTGACTGGCAACTCAATGTAGAAATGAACATACTTGAATTGTTTGCCATTGCTTTTACATCTATGCCATTGATTCTTCTTATAGCCAATATCATGCTGACCAACAATATATGTGATATGAAGGATGACTACGAGAACCATCGATATACTCTGCCCTTTTTTATTGGGAAAAGTAATAGCCTCATTCTCTTTTCTCTTATCCATTATCTAACTTATGGATTTATACTAGTTAGTATATTTTTAGGTTTTCTTCCTCTTGTTTCATTGATCGTCTTTATAACATTGATTCCCGTATCACAGGGCATCAAAGCTTTTAAGCAAGAACAAAAGAAATCATCCACTTTTATTATTTCCGTTAAGCATTTTTTGCTAATCAGTGGTTTTTACCTTTTGACTTTGCTCATTCATATTGGAATAAGTTCCTGGGTATAGATACTGGGCTTTCAGTCTCCCTCTCTTCTCTACTATTGCTTTGTTCAGACGTCACATTATCTTCAGTGCTATCGCCTTGTTCAGGCACCACATCCTCTTCACTTCCATCTACTGCCCCTTGAGCATCAGCAACATTAGCCATATCATCTGATGTGACTGTTAGTTCCATGAATTTCTTATGGGTAAAAACTCAGTGTCTGTAAAATATGGTTGATTGTATGT
>JDSF01000099.1_pt1 | contig 68162 bp, 84 predicted proteins | sample 199441 | NCBI WGS metagenome assembly JDSF01 (sample SAMN02592751, study PRJNA231836) | bioreactor metagenome | isolation source: continuous culture bioreactor denitrification-DNRA | place: Germany: Bremen
ATGGCACGCTTATCGCATCACCTATAGGACCTTACCTTGATATAGACATAGAAATATTAAAAAAGATAGTATTTACTAGATTCGTGGTATAATTCATTAGATAGAGTTATTATGACTTATGGATTGGTCTATACAACCTAACTAAAACTATATATTACCTTCACATTAAATGGATAAATCCTACTTTTTACTATATAATATAAAGGTAAAATAATAAAAAAGCAGGTGTCTAATGAATAATAATTGGGATGAAACCACCCACAACAACATGCCGTATATCAAACAGCTAGCCAAACAATATCCAACGATTCATGCAGCATGTACAGAAGTTATTAATTTAGAAGCAATCTTAAATTTACCAAAAGGAACAGAGCACTTTTTATCGGATATACACGGTGAATATGAAGCCTTTATTCATGTACTCAATAATGCATCAGGCGTTATTCGAAGGAAGATTGACCATATCTTCGATAACACCATAAGAGAACATGAAAAAAGGCGACTTGCCATGCTCATTTACTATCCTGAGCATATTTTAGAGAAGGTAAAAAATGAAGAAAATAACCTGATGGAGTGGTATGAAATAACCTTGCATCGCCTTGTACTTGTATGCCGTGAAATATCCTCCAAATATACAAGATCTAAAGTAAGGAAAGCTCTACCCAAAGATTTTGAATACATCATTGAAGAACTTTTACATGAACAACAACGTGAAGTAAACAAACAGGAGTATTATGATGGCATTATTAATACCATCATTGACATTAATCAAGCAGAGCATTTTATGATTGCTATCTGTGGCGTTATTAAGCGACTAGCTATCGATCGATTACATATTATAGGTGATATCTATGACCGTGGACCAGGAGCTCATATTATACTGGATAAACTCAGGAAGCATCATTCCATTGATATTCAGTGGGGAAATCATGATATTTTATGGATGGGCGCAGCTGCTGGATCATTAGCATGTATTGCTAATACCATACGTGTATCAGCAAGGTACGGTAACCTAAGCACTATAGAAGAAGGCTATGGTATTAATCTTCTACCATTAGCAACCTTTGCTATGGAGTATTATAAAGATGATCCATGTGAGCCATTCAATATGGTATTAACCAAGAGAAATCATTTCTCAGACAAAGAGTCAGCCCTCATAAGAAAGATTCACAAAGCCATTACCATTATACAATTTAAATTAGAAGGGCAATTGATTAAGAGAAATGGTAATTTCCATATGAAAGAGCGTTTATTGCTTGATAAATTAAATCTGAAAAAAGGAACCATTAAAATTGAAGGGCAACACTATAAACTTCAGGATTCTAATTTCCCAACCATTCATCCAGAGCACCCTTATGAACTCACTGCAGAAGAACAAGACGTTATGGAGAAACTCTCATTATCCTATCTAAACAATGAAAAATTACAAAAGCATACAAGATTTCTATTCTCAAAAGGAAGCATGTATCTTAAATATAACTCTAATCTATTATTTCATGGTTGCATACCTATGGACAAAGACGGATCTTTTGCAAAATTGACCATTGGTGACAAGCCTTATGATGGCAAACAACTCATTGACCGCATTGAAATACTCATTCGTGATTACTATTTTAATAAGGATAACACACTGAATAACCTCGACTACTTTTGGTATCTCTGGGCAGGACCTTGTTCCCCTCTCTTTGGTAAAAAGAAGATGGCTACTTTTGAACGTTATTTTCTAGAAGATAGTAAAATTAAGAAAGAAATTAAGAACAGTTATTATATCCATCGTGATAGTAAAGAAAAATGCATTGCAATTTTACAAGAATTTGGTATAGTGGAAGAAGGAGCTCATATTATTAATGGTCATGTACCTGTAGAAGTCAAAAAAAGGTGAGAGCCCTATTAAGGCTGGTGGCTTATTATTAGTAATTGATGGTGGATTATCAGAAGCTTATAGACATATTACAGGTATTGCAGGTTACACATTAATCTATAACTCTTTTGGATTACTATTAGTTGCTCATGAAAAGTTTGAGACGAAGAAAAAAGCTATTGATGAAGAAAAAGACATTGTTTCTTCTTTTAAAATTCTTGAAAAAAATAATATCCGTTTAAGGGTTAATAATACAGATATTGGTGAAGAATTAAGAGAAGAGATAAAAGGTCTTAAGATGCTACTTAGGGCCTATTATAAAGGTATTATTAAAGAAAAAATAAGGAGTGTTAACCAATGAGAATAGGAATGGGTTACGACGTGCATAAGCTAGTTGAAGATCGATCATTAATACTAGGTGGCGTAAATATCCCTTACGAAAAAGGCTTATTAGGACATTCAGACGCAGATGTATTAATTCATGCTATCATGGATGCCTTATTAGGTGCTATGGCAAAAGGGGATATCGGTAAACATTTTCCAGATACAGATGATAAATTAGCAGGGGTATCCAGTCTAGTATTATTAAAAGAAGTGAACATGATCTTGGTCAATGGGGGGTTACCAGATATCCAATATCGACGCCACGATTATTGCACAGCAACCTAAGATGGCCCCTCATATTGAACAAATGTGTGGTAATATTGCAGAGGTTCTAGACATACCAACACATAAAATTAATATTAAAGCAACAACAGAAGAAGGTATGGGATTCACTGGACAAGGATTAGGTATTGCTTCTCAAGCTATATGTTTATTAGAAAAAAGTCTTATAGCAACATGGAATGCGTAAATAAACCATATGCCAGGTTAAGCTTATAAATTGTGCTTTGACATTGACAGACCATTTAAAAAAGGTGTATATTTTTATTGGCATATGCCGACAACTAAAAAAGTAGGAGTGATAATAATGGCATCATGTGAGTCATGTCCATCTAAGGACAAATGCAGCGATACAGAAAAAAGATAACTGCATGGTAGAGAATAATCCAATAAATGATGTAAAACATATTATTGGTGTAATGAGTGGAAAAGGTGGCGTTGGTAAATCAACCATATCTGTTTTGTTAGCCAATGATTTAATCAAAAAAGGTTATAAAGTAGGTATTTTAGATGCTGATATAACAGGACCAAGTGTGCCAAGATTATTAGGATTACAAGATAAGAGAGCTACAATTCTAGAGACAGGCATCTTGCCTGTATTTGCAGACAATGGTTTGAAAGTTATGTCTCTTAATTTCTTAGTGGATGAAGAGAACACACCCGTTATCTGGAGAGGACCAATCATTGCTGGAACGGTAAAACAATTTTGGACAGATGTATTATGGGAAGAATTAGATTATTTAATTGTTGACTTACCACCTGGAACAGGTGATGTAGCTCTTACAGTGATGCAAGTAATGCCTCTAACAGGTGTTGTGATGGTATCTGTACCTCAAGACATGGTATCCATGATTGTTGCCAAGGCTATTAATATGGCTAAGAAGATGAACGTGGATGTACTTGGTGTTATCCAAAACATGAGTTATATTAGGTGTCCAGATTGTGATACGAAGATTAAGATGTTTGAAGGTGATACGAACAAATTCTTAGACTCAATGAATATACCGTTATTGGGTGAATTGCCAATGACTAAGTCTATTATTAATATTGCTAATGAAGGTATTAATGAATCAGATGAAGCCATGACATTATTTGAATCTATTACTGACAAAATTATTAAGAGCTAGAATAAATAGCAGGAGTGGATCGTTATGCCAAGACCAAAAAAAATGTAGGCGTGTGGATTTTTTTTCCAGAGTATACCTATTTTAAACCAAGAGGTAGATCCATGGAAGAATTAGAAGAGATGGTACTCAATCTTGAAGAACTTGAAGCAATGCGTTTAAAAGATATAGAAGGGTTTAATCAAGAACAATGTGCAGAACATATGCATGTATCGAGACAGACCTTTCAGAATATCATAGATAGTGCACGGCGAAAAGTAGCACAAGCCTTAACAGAAGGTAAGGCTATTCACATTACAGGGGGAATATATTCTTCAAAAGACTGTAAGGTGAAATGTGTGGACTGTAACCATGAATATACATTTGACAAAGCTCATAAAAAAGAGTGTCCAAAATGTCAATCAACGAAAATAATATTGTTATAAAAAAGACAATATTTGCAATCGCCGTATCCCAAAAAAAATAATAATGGTCATGGTTAAATCTTGATTACAATAGCTATTGCTAAATCTTGATTAGTTGACATATAATGGTATCATCATGTATAATAAGTATAGCTTAATAGGGCTGTCTCAAAATTTAATTTTCTGAGAGCTAACGACTGATGGGTGAATGCCCCATATGCGTTGACGTTAAAATTGAATTTTGAGACAGCCCTCGTTTTCTATTAACATATCGACTACATAAGTAACACTAGCAGCAATACTTGGAATTCTAGGTTTGATGGAGGTTAAGTTGCAATGGATGAAAACAGCTATAATATAGAACAAATAATAGAAGAAGAAAGCATCGTAACAATGTTTCAACCCCTTATTTCAACATTTAAAAATAATGTCGTCGGATTGGAAGCGCTAGTGAGAGGTGTTATACCTCATTCGGGTCGATTGATAAATCCTACAAGATTATTTCAAAAGGCGAGAGAGCATCAGGTAGCTTATGCTTTAGACCTTCTATGTATTCGAAAAGCCATAAAAGCATTTCATTCTGTCTATAGAACGCATCAAGAGATCTTCTTATTTCTTAATATAGATCATTCAACCATTATACATAAAGCTTTTAATCTAGCCACATTATTGGACTGGCTTAGTCAGTATGGCATAAAACCAGAAAGTCTAATTCTGGAAATAAGTGAATTGGAAGCTGAAAACATACAAAGTATCAACGAATTTGCGATGCAATGTAAACAACATGGAATTATGATATGTTTAGATGATGTTGGTGCAGGACATGCTAATCTTGATCGTATAGCGCTCATTAAGCCAGATGTTATTAAGATTGATAAAGATTTGGTTATTAATATAAGTAAAAATTATTATAAACAACAAGTTGTTGAGATGATTATAAAATTAGCTAAAAAGGTAGGAGCAGTTATTGTTGCAGAAGGTGTAGAAAACATTGATGATATACTAACCATCTTAGAGTATGGAGAACAATTATTACAAGGATATTATATATCAAGACCTATACCAATTTCTGAAGAAGTTTTTCAGCAGTTTATCAAAACTACCAATAACATAAGATATAGGCATAAACATTATATTAGTGATCGTTTAAAGCTCCAAAAGAAAAAATATGCCTATATTCATCAAGTCCTCATGCAATCATTAAATGAGTTAGAGCATAGTGATATTTACTCATTTAAGGGTATACTAAAACGTATTGTAGGCAAACATTCAGATGTAGAAAGTGCCTATATATTAGACGATCGCGGCATCCAGATAACAGATACAGAATGTAATGAAGGTATCGAAAAAAAAGTCAACTGGAATATCATTTATGACCCTTTTAAGAAAGGGGCAGACCTCTCCTTGCAGTCTTATTATTGTCAGTTAGTAAAAACGGGACAAAAGACATGTGTTTCAGATGAATATATTTCTATGGCAACAGGGAACAAATGTGTGACCATTTCTTCTAATTTTGGTGCTAGCAATCGAAGAAATTATTTTATATGTCTTGATTTTTCTATTGAATTTATTAACCAATCCATTGGATAATTTACAATACAAGTTAGAGTAAATCCTTAATATTAATTGGATTTACTCTATTATATCTTTATAATATAAAATTAATTTTCATTAACCTTTTATTATACATTGCTTTTTGTTATAATAGCGTTTAGTTACCATTATAAGTTTAATGGCTTTAGATAATGGATAAAAGCCATCAATTATTTAAAGCTATTAAACTTATGAAATCAAGGTAAATATATTGAACTTAAATAAAAGATGCTTCAGATGTTAAGTTCAATATATATAATTGGATTTTTAAATAGTCCTATAATATTTTAGATGGGGTGAAAACACATGCAAATTTCTTCAGAAGCAATAAGTAAGATTGATGCTATTATGGACCAGGCATATGGGGAAGGACGTACGACCTTATATGAGCACGAAGTGTATATGGCACTTGAGAGTATTGGTTTGGATGTACCGAAATTTGAGTTTATTCAAGATGTAGATGCATTAACTGGAAAGATGTTAGAACGTTTTGGACATGATATTGTAGTGAAAATAGTATCCTCTGAAATATCGCATAAGCAAAAATTAGGCGGTGTAAAAGTGGTTCAAAATCAAGAGACTCTTTACATTTCCTATGTACTGGATAAGATGAAAAAAGAGGTATTGTCTCATTTCGAAGATGAACCTAAAATTGAAGGTTTCTTAATTGTTGAGTTTGTACCCCATACCCAAAGTATTGGTTACGAAGTGTTAATAGGTTCTAAAGATGATCCATCTTTTGGTCCTATACTCACATTCTCAAAAGGTGGGGATGATGCTGAATTTTTTGCAAAGTATTATGATCCTGCCAACTTATTCTTACCGCCATTTAGTTATGATAAAGCCATGGAATTAGTGAATGGGCTTAATATTAGTCATAAATTTAGAAAAAGTGGACATGAAGAATATATGGAACTCATGGCTAAGGCAGCTAGTTTATTAAGTGCTTTTGCTTACCATTATTCTAATGTATCTGGAAGCAAACCAAAATACTGTTTAAAGGCACTTGATATTAATCCTTTTGTTATTACGAAGGATAATCGCTTCATAGCTGTCGATGGATTTGCTCAATTTGAAAAAACAAATGAACATAAAGCAGTGCTAAAAGAAGCCAATACAACCCATATCGATCCATTTTTTAATCCAAAAGGTGTTGCAGTCATTGGTGTATCTGCAAATGTTAATAAATATAGCATGGGTCGAGAAATAGCAGAATTATTACATGATTTAGGTAGGGAAGATCTTTATCTTGTTAACATAAAAGGTGGTACCACAGTTATTGGTGATAAGGAATATCCCCTTTATAAGAGTATTGATGAGATCCCTGTACCTGTAGAATTAGCTGTGTATGTAGCTAAAGCTAAATTTGTGTTCTCATTTTTCCAGGACATGAAAGTGAATATACCACAATCCGTTGTCTTAATACCAGGCATTCCTTCTGATATGAAATACGGTGAGTTCAAAGACAATTTATCGAAGGTTGTACCAGAAGGTGTACGTATCATTGGACCAAACTGTATGGGTGTATTCTATGGAGAAGATGGGGATAACAAAGGTGTTAATACACTGTTTATAGATGAAGAAAGACTAGAATTGAATGCATCAAAAGACAGTAATACTGTATTGTTAACTCAAAGTGGTGGTGTTGCCATTACGTTGATTGATACATTTAGTCACTTGGAAATATTCAAGTCCGTTGTGAGTTTTGGTAACAAATACGATGTAAAGATTGTTGACTTAATGAAGTATTTTGCTTCTAAAGATGCTATAGAAAACATAGCCCTCTATGTAGAAGGTTTTGATGAAGGTGAAGGACGTAAGTTTTATGAATTAGCTAAAGAGATTAATAAGCCAGTTATTATTTATAAATCTGGTAAAACCGATGCTGGAGCAAAAGCTGCGGCATCCCATACAGCAGCCATGACATGTGATTATGATGTGTTCAAAGCGGTATGCGAGCAAGCTGGTGTTATCCTTATTGAAGATATCAAAGATTATTATGACTGTATCAAAGCCTTCTCATTATTATCCCATAAGAAGCCAAAAGGCAAGCGGGTAGCAGGCGTGGTTAATGCAGGTTTTGAAGCAACAGTTGCTGCGGATGAATTAGGTAATCTTGAATTAGCTGATCTCAGTGATGAAACAAAGGCTAAGTTAAAAGAACTTAATTTCCATGGTCTTATTGATACATCATCTTCTATTATTGATGTGACACCTATGACTGAAGATGTTCTCTATGCTAAGTACATTGAGACCATTATTAAGGATGATGCTGTCGATGCTATGTTTGTTAGTATAGTACCTCATGCAGATGATCTAAGAGCCATTCCACCTGAGTGTTTTGATGAGGATAGTTTGGCAAATCTTCTAGTTGGGATTGTTAAAAAGTATAATAAGCCAATTGCCGTATCCGTTAATGCAGGTAAGTTCTATACAGAATTTGTATCCATTATGGAAGAAGGCGGAGTAGCCGTATACAGCGATATTCGCTCATCTGTAAAGGCTTTGGATACTTTTGTTTCATATTACACAAAGTAATTTCATAAATGTCATAACGATAGACTGTCTCGAAGACAGTCTATTTTTTTTCTTGCTATTTTCCAAAGTTTAGTATATAATTAATATAAACTTTGATAATCAAACTATTTGATATTAAAATTAATAAGCGGGAGGTAACGTTTATGTATGATCAAGATATTAGTTTTTGTGAGTTTGGGGAAATGAACGATACACAATATACAGGTATGAAGAAAAAATCAATGGGTTAAATATAGAAATAACATTAAGGCGACTCAAGCCGTTAAATATAGCAATGGTAATAAAGCGAAGAAAAAAAGATTGGATGATGATGTCCGAATATTTTTGTGATGCTTATTATGCAGATGACCTTGACTAGATGGTATGGATTAGAATCATGAGTTAGAGTAAGAGCTGTTTCATCAATTCATTTTGTATTAATTAATCAAAATGAGTTAATGAGATAGCTTTTTTGATATTGTACTGGGTAATGTAATGAATCCCTTTTAATACTAAAATGAAGTATTTAGTTGACTTGAAAAATGTTAGTGCTATACTGAAATATAGAAATACAATCACGTGTATGTTATGAAGAAATGAGGGATAGTATGAAACGACCAAATGTCTTATTAATCATGACAGACCAGCATCGTTTTGATAGCTTGGGGTGTTATGGAAATGAACAGATTGAAACACCGAATATTGATTGGATTGCATCAGAAGGTACGGTATTCAAAAATGCTTATACACCATCGCCTTCTTGTGTACCAGCTAGAGCATGTTTATTGACTGGTCAAAACACATGGAATGTGGGTATACTCGGTATGGGTGGTGGACAAGGTCCTATGGGGATTGGTTTTGAACATACCTTACCTGGGGAATTAGCTAAGTCTGGATATCATACAAAAGGTATTGGTAAGATGCACTTTTACCCACAACGGTCATTAAACGGTTTTCATGATACTATCATTGATGAATCTGGTAGAGTAGAGGATAAGGGTTTTGTGTCTGACTATAAACAATGGTTTGAGAAAAATAAAACTGGTGATTACGATATATCCGATCATGGTTTAGGGTGGAACGCATGGGGAGCAAGACCATATCATGGACCAGAATTCTTGCATCCCACCAATTGGACAGTGAATGAATCCCTTAGATATCTGAGAGATCGGGATAGAAGTATGCCATTTTTTCTTGAAAATGTCCTTTGCTAGACCCCACTCACCTTATGATGCTTTGCCTTATTATTTTGATTTGTATATGAAGAAAGACTTACCAGAACCCTATATAGGGAATTGGGCAAATATGCATGATGTATCTGAGGATGGAGCTTATCATGATGCTTGGCGAGGTGTGAAGAAAAAAGAAGAAATAAATCGAGCAAGAGCAGGTTATTATGGAAGCATTAACCATATTGATCAGCAAATAGCAAGGGTACTCATGGAACTTAGAAATGAAGGCACCTTCGATGAAACGCTTATTATATTCACATCAGACCATGGGGATATGTTAGGTGATCATCACCTATGGCGTAAGACTTATGCTTATGAAGGTTCAGCTCATATACCGATGATTATTAAGTTACCTAAGTCTATGGACGATGAGCAAAGGTTAAAAGAAGTTGCGGAGCCTGTAACATTGCAAGATATTATGCCAACGATTTTAGAAACATTGGGCTTAGACATTCCAGAGACAGTCGATGGAAAGAGTTTATTGAACGTTATCAAGGGTAAAAATGAAAATTGGCGTCAATATGTTCATGGTGAGCATTGTACGTGCTACAGTGAAGAACAGGAAATGCAATACTTGACAGATGGTGTTTACAAGTACATTTGGTTACCACGACTGGGGATAGAACAGTTATTTTACATAGAAGATGATAAGAGCGAGGAAAATGATTTGGCTCAAGACGAGGCTTATCAAGATGTTTTATTAACATGGCGAAAGCGTCTTGTTAACATATTAGAAAAACGTAATTGTGGTCTTACCCAAGGAGATGAACTCATATGCCAGAAGGGAAAGCCTTATATGGTATCTCCTAAGTATCAAGAAAGATTAGAGAAATCATCTTATAAATGGCTTTAAATTTTATCTTGACTATTTTTACAAGGTAATATATGATTAAGTTAACAAAAAAAACAGTTTTTCGCATATATTAATAATAAGTAGTTTATTGAAACAAGTGTTTCTAACATATAAGAAAAAAAAGCTGAGATAGGAAGAGTAATTGTATGAAGCTTAGTAGAGATGACATGTCACCGGCTGAAAGCATGTCTTAAGCAAAATCCAATGAAGTGCATCCTTGAGCTTGTTAGGTGAATTAAGTAGCTTAACACGGTACTGACCGTTATGCAGATCAAGTTGGGATAGGTACATACTATTTATCCAATGAGAGTGGAACCGCGGATTAACTTCGTCTCTTTATATGATAAGAGACGGAGTTTTTTTATGTGTCAAGGCGTAAAGTGTGAAAATGAATTTTCCCACCCTTGCTGTGACTTTGCCCTTGTAAGTAAAGTCATGGCGCAAAATATGAGAAATCTGAAACTCATATATAGGAGAGTGATATAAAATGATTAAGTTTATTAAAGAAGAAATAAGGGTTATTAAGGATAGAGACCCTGCTATTAAATCAACGTCAGAAGTGTTTTTATACGGTAGTTTTCGTGCCATCATGAGCTATCGATTAGCTAACTGGTTATTCAAGCGAAAGCACTACTTTATGGCTCGATGGGTATCACAACGTTCAGCTAGAAAAACAGGAATTGAGATTCATCCTGGCGCAACCATCGGTAAAAACCTATTTATTGATCATGGACATGGGGTTGTTATTGGTGAAACCTGTGAAATTGGTGATAATGTGACCATCTATCAAGGTGTAACTCTTGGTGGTACAGGTAAAGAACATGGAAAACGTCATCCCACCATTGGGAATAATGTACTTATTAGTGCAGGCGCAAAAATACTAGGATCTTTCAAAGTAGGGGATAATTGTCGTATAGGAGCTGGGTCGGTTGTACTCAATGAGATACCTGACAATTGTACTGTTGTAGGTATTCCAGGTAGAGTGGTTAGACGAAATAATCAGAAGATACGCCCATGTGATACCTTAGACCAAGTCCACTTACCAGACCCTGTTAAGATGGAATTATGCAAGTTGTTAAAACGTATTGAGCGTTTAGAAGAATCCCATTCGTTTATTCCACCAGAAGATTATTTTAATTTATTCAAATGTAAAGACGGAAAGAAAGGAAAAAAGAAAGATGAAAATATATAATACATTAACGAATCAAAAGGAAACATTCAAGTCCATTGAAGAGGGTAAGGTCAAAATGTATGTGTGTGGACCAACTGTCTATAACTATATTCATATAGGTAATGCCCGTCCAGTGATTGTTTTTGATGCTATTAGACGATATTTTGAATACAAAGGATACGATGTAACCTTCGTTACTAATTTTACCGATATTGATGATAAGATTATTAAGAAGGCTAATGAAGAGGGTGTTGACTACAAGGTTATATCCGAGAGATACATGAAAGAATTCCTTATCGATACAGATGGACTTAATGTAAAGGCGCCTACGCATACACCTAAGGCTACTGAAGAAATCGACGGTATGATAGACATGATTGAAGACCTCATTAAAAAAGGGTTTGCTTATGCTGTCAATGGTAGTGTGTATTTTGAAACACGCAAATTCGAGTCATATGGCAAGTTATCTAACAAGAATCAAGATGACTTGGAAGCAGGAGCAAGAATTGCAGTAGATGATGAGAAGCGTAATCCTATGGATTTTGTATTATGGAAACCTAAGAAAGAAGGAGAGCCAGCATGGAAATCACCATGGGGAGAAGGGCGCCTGGATGGCACATAGAGTGTTCGGTTATGTCAAAGAAATTCTTAGGTGATACCATTGATATTCATGGTGGTGGAGAAGACCTTGTGTTCCCTCATCACGAGAATGAGATAGCCCAGAGTGAGACGGCTAACGGTAAGGATTTTGTAAAATACTGGATGCACAATCGTTTCTTAAATATAGATAATAAAAAAATGTCCAAATCTGACGGTAACTTTTTCACTGTAAGAGATGTAGAGCAGGAGTTTTCATATGAAGCTATCCGTTTCTTTATGCTAAGTGCTCATTATCGCAGCCCGATTAACTTTAGCCGTGATCTTATGCAAGCAGCTATTAGTGGATTAGAAAGAATTCAGACATCAAGAAGTAATCTTGTTTATCTTTTAGAGTGTGTTTCAATAGAAGACTTAACGGACAAGGAAAAGCAAATGGTTACGGATGGTAACATTAAAGTTTATCGTAAAAAAAAGTTTGAATCTGCTATGGAGGATGATTTTAATACAGCAGATGCCATATCAGCCATCTTTGAGCTTGTGAAGTTTGCTAATAAAAATGTGAGTACGGAGTCGTCAAAAGCTTTTGTAACCGTATTGTTAGATGAGATGGATGGATTATGTGGTATACTAGGCATTGAAGCTAAGAAAGAAGAAACGCTTCTAGATGAAGATATTGAAGAAATGATACAGAAGAGACAAGATGCCCGCAAAAATAGAGATTTTGCTCTTGCAGATCAAATAAGAGATGCACTAAAGGATAAAGGTATTTTACTAGAGGATACACGAGAAGGTGTGAAGTGGCATCGCTCATAGGGAGACCTTTAGGGACAGATAATCAGGTTAAGAAGCCTCGTTTATCATAGGAAGAAAGGAATTGAAGTACATGAAAGCATTTATGGACTTTTTTCAAAGAAAGTCTTGATATAAAAGAAGTAAATCCAAGACAATATTCACCTTTAGCCCTTGCTTATATCGGTGATAGCGTCTTTGATTTAGTTATTAAACATAAAGTCGTTGCAAAAGGAAATGCGCCTGTCAACAAATTACATCGGACAACGAGTCGGTATGTAAAAGCTTCTGCACAAGCGAGTACTTTTCGCAAGATTGAAGGTTTCCTAACAGAAGATGAGATGGCAGTATTCAAGAGAGGGAGAAATGCTAAATCAGGTACAGTTCCGAAGAATGCAGAGCTTATGGATTATAAGATTGCTACAGGATTTGAAGCCTTAATTGGGTTTTTATATTTAGATCATCAATATGAGAGGATCATTGAACTAATGAAAAAAGGGGTAATAGAATGAATTCACAATCCACAAAATTTGTTAAAGGGGCTATGATTCTCTCTATTGCTGGGCTAATAGCTAAGATTTTTAGTGCTATATATCGTATACCTTTAGCTGAGCTAGTAGGTGATGAAGGTTTTGGTGATTATACGACTGTATATGCTTATTATGCCTTTTTTAACCTCTCCCATTTTAATAGGGATACCTAATGCAGTGACCAAAATGGTTTCAGAACGAGTTGCTATGGATGATTATGATAATGCTCATAAAATATATCGCTATGCCATGGCTATATTAGGGTGTTTAGGTGTACTCATATCCCTATTTATGATTTTTGGGGTAGATTTAATTATTGAATATGCCAATTGGCCTACGAGTAATAGCTATATGATCTATGGTTTTTCCATATCAGTCATGTTTATAGCCATTGCAGGTGTGTTTAAGAGCTATTTTCAAGGTCGAGAGATGATGGTACCAACAGCGTTAACACAAATCATAGAAAATATCTCCAAAGCGGTTTTTGGATTAAGCATTATATTTATCTTACTAAAAGCTGGACAAAGTACGCCAGTTGTAGTAGGTGGCGCAGCACTAGGCGTTTCATTAGCATTCATGCTTTCAGCAATATTTATTGTGTGGTATTATATGAAACATAGGAAACACATACAAGATATTGAAACAAATTCTAAAAAAAACATTTAAAACCGTTACTTTTGGAGAGGTAGGTAGACAGTTAGCGAAGCTAGCGATACCTATATCATTAGCCACTGCCGCTTATTCAGTGATGAATTTTATTGATACAATGACCATATACAAAAGAATGGAAGTTATGGGTTTTAGTAGAGACCAAGTAAGACCCATGTATGGGCTAATGGGTAAGGCAGCAACCATTATTAATGTGCCACTGACAATAAGCATTGCATTAATGATTAGTATACTACCAGCCATTACCACAGCAATGGTACAGAAAAATAAAGAAGAGGTATCCAATAAAATTTCATTAGGTATTCGGTTTGGGTTGTTGTTAGGACTTCCAGCTGCAACGGGTATTATTATTTTGGCAAAACCGATTATGACCATGTTATATAAATCATCTAAAGGCAGTGAATATCTTTATCTATTTGGTATCTGTCTTGTGTTTATGATTGTAGGACAAACCCTTGCTGGGATACTACAAGGGATGGGAAAATACTTCTATCCTGCCATGGCACTTCTTATAAGTGTTGTGATTAAATATGCCATTAACCATAACTTAATAGCTAGTGGCCTTGAACTGAAAGGCGCTATTATAGGTTCTATATGTTATTATGTTACTTTTGTAAGCCTGAACTACTGGAAATTGAAAAAGGAAACAGGTGTTGCACTGGATAAGGTCAGCGTATTTATTAAACCAGCCATAGCATCAGTCATTATGGGTGTCAGTATATTTTTTTATTTATAAAGGCACCATAAGTATTAGTGGTCATATTATAATTTCAACTGGGTTGACTATTATATGTGGTGTGATTATTTATTTTATAGCACTATTTGCTACAAAAGCTTTGCAGGAAGACGACCTAAGCTTCTTGCCCAATAACACAAAGATAATAGCAAAATTAAAGAAATTAGGCTTTATGAAAAGATAGAGTAATTATATTCATTATGTTTGAGATAAAAAAAATGAAGCGTTAAATAAGGAAGGATAAATTCATGGAAAATAATGACCTCATACTAGTAGGTAGAAATGCCGTATTAGAAGCACTTAAAGCAGAACGAAGTATTGACAAACTATTCGTCATTGATGGTAAGCATGATGGGCCACTTAAGCAAATTGTGGCTGAGGGAAGAAAGAGAAATATTTTCTTACAGTTTGTTGGTAAAGATAAATTACACGATATAACGGGTACGACTAAACATCAAGGGGTTGTTGCTTATGCAGCGGCTTATGATTATGTAGAAGTACAGGAGATTCTTGATTATGCTAATGAGAAAGGTGAATCGCCATTTGTCATTATTCTTGATAGCATTGAAGACCCTCATAACTTAGGGGCCATACTTAGAACAGCAAATATTGCAGGTGTTCATGGTGTTATCATACCTAAGCGAAGGGCAGTAGGTTTAACGGCAACAGTGGCTAAGACTTCAGCTGGAGCTATTGAGCATACCCGAGTAGCACGCGTAACCAATATTGCAAGAACAATAGAAGAGCTTAAAAAGCAAGGCATGTGGATGGCATGTGCCGATATGGATGGGGATATCATGTATAATGTTGACCTAAAGGGCTCGCTGGGTATTGTCATAGGTAATGAAGGTGAAGGTGTATCTCATAATGTAAAAGAAAAATGTGATTTCATTGTTAAAGTGCCAATGAAAGGTGAAATAACATCACTTAATGCATCTGTTGCAGCAGGAATTTTGACTTATGAAGCACTTAGGCAAAGAGATTATAAATAAAGATAGTAAAGCCGCTATTGGTGATATAGCGGTTTTTTTTATGGGTTATATTAGGTAGTTTTTTGTAACTTTGTATAAGACGCATATACATAAGTTTCTTAGTACTTGTAAGAATGAATAAAATGAATTAAAACAATTGTATCAGTTTTTGTCACACAATGTAAAATTAGATTGAATAAATTGGATAATTATGGTATAATTTCACTATATTAAATATAATATTTTTAGTTAATAGCAAACCTATCGAAAGTTAGGGACGCAAAGCTATGGGTCTAAGGGAAACATCCTATGATTGCCAGGTTGCCTATCATGTACGAGGCAGCTACTTTATTAAGGAGCTGTTTTCATTATGCAATTCTCGAAAACTGAATATAATATGTGTTAAGCAAATAATTCGTCGTCGAAAGAGGGGATTTAATGGAAAAAACCATTAATGTAAATTTTGAAGAAATCATTGCAGAAAGATACCTTGACGAAATAGATCTGGAGCTTGAGTATAAACGATTAGACTGTAATAATGATGTTTTGGTTGAAGAAGCATCCAGATGTCTTGCAGAAACGTTTGCAGGTATAACTGTCAAAGGAGCTATCATATCAGAACCAATGGTTCAAGCAGTGGGTTTATCTGTTGCTGATTTCACCATATTTGTTCATGAGTATATTAAGAGTGTCGTTCACCATGGTTTCTGTTACATTGTAGTTGAGAAAAGAGATAAGAAAGTAATCGGTGTCTTAGCTTGTGAGGATTTTGATCCAACAGAAGAAATACCACTGTTTACTGATAATCTTGAGCCCATGAACATCATATGTGAATTACTTGATGATCTAGATAAGAGATTTTTTAGATACGTTGTATAACAAAACGAATATTCTAATCGAGAAGAGCCAACTTGTACACATGTTTATGATCGGTGTCAAATCTGACAAATTTAGAAAAGAAATAGCCATGGACTTAATTCGTATATGTGAGATGGATGCTGTAGCTAGAAACTACAAAGGCATTTTTTTTCTTGAAGCAACGAATATAAAATCAGCTATTATTTTTTTTGAAAAATATTTCAATTATTCCTTAGTATATGATATAAATAATTTACCCATATTAACCAAATATTTGGAAACAGATTATTTTATAAGTGTTCCTACTGAAGTTTCTTGTGACTGTAGAATTTATTATAAGTCATTAGACTCAGAATATGATATTTAATATGACTATTATTGAGGAGGAACCAGACATATGTATAAAATTGATATTAACGAAAGTAAAAAAAACTCTTAAGCATTGTGGCAGAAGGTATGTTTAGTCTTGAAGAGGCGCAAATGTATATGAAAGATTTTAAAACTAAATTAAGTAGTATTAATCCAAGTGATTATTGTTTTTTAGCAGATGCAAGAAAACAAACTACATCAACTCCAGAGGTTGGGGCAGTATTAACAGAAGTGCTTAAAATATACAAAGACGCACCATTTAAAAAAGCGTTATCTTGTTAAATTGGACTCTGTCATTGCAATGTCACAAATAAAGCGTTTAGCTGGATCAGATTTTGATCAGAAATTCTCAATAGTGAATACGCCTGAAGAAGTTATTAATAGTCTATAAGATTTCTCATAAAAATCCTTATAAAGAGGCTGTTTTATGATCATAACAAGTCTAACTTGGATATTGATGATGATAGCCTCTTTTAGTATTGAATTTTTTAAGCATATAACATTTACAAACAGTAGATAGTGTAGTATACTTAAAATGCTTTCAAAACAGATTGGAAGGCGATAAAATTTGGCAAGAGAATTCTTATTAGTAGATGGTTACAATGTGATTCATGCTTGGGACGAGCTAAGAAGAATTGTTGACGAAGAGAGCCTAGAGATAGCTAGAAGTAGATTGTTGGATATTATGTCTAATTATCAAGGTTATAAGAAGATTGATGTCATTGTTGTTTTTGACGCTCATCGCGTAAAAGGCACTAGAAAAATTATAACATATAATAATATAAATGTTGTGTTCACAAAAGAAGTCGAAACAGCCGATCACTATATTGAAAAAGTGGTTCATCAAATTGGTCGTGATTACCGAGTACGCGTAGCAACATCCGATGGACTCGAGCAGATTATTATATTAGGAAAAGGTGCAAGCCGTGTGTCTGCTAGGGAACTCTACACAGAGGTAAAGCAAGTGGAAAAGAACATGCGAAAGCAGTTTATAGAGAAGAAACGACTAGACCATAATAATCGATTAGAAGGGCATTTGGACCCCAAGGTGTTAGAGTGGATGGAAAAGATGCGTAGAAAATAATACGGAGGTTGATGCAATTGGATCATGCAACTTGGTACGATTCATACCTTACAAACTCAGATGAAGAACTTGTAGCGTTAGTAAGAGATGGCGATAATGAAGCCCTTGATTATCTCATGAATAAATATAAGATACTCGTAGAAAAGAAAGCAAAATCTTATTTTTTTAATCGGTGCAAGTCGAGATGATATTATTCAAGAAGGAATGATTGGACTGTTTAAAGCTATCCGTGATTTCAAGGAAGAAAAAACAGCCTCATTCTATTCTTTTGCTGACCTATGTGTGACAAGGCAGATTATATCAGCTGTAAAAGCTTCAACAAGGCAGAAACATCTACCTCTTAATTCATATATATCATTGAATAAGCCATCATATGAAGAGGAAAATGATAAAGCAACACTCATCGACAAAATGCCGTCCCAGAAAATAATTAATCCAGAAGACCTATTGATTGGTCAGGAAAATTTGAGTATTATAGAACATGAGCTGTCTGAGCGACTGAGTAAACTTGAGAAAGAAGTCCTACGATGTTATATAGATGGTAAAAGTTATGTCGAAATAGCCGAATACCTAGTACGTCCTGTCAAATCCATTGATAATGCATTGCAGCGTATTAAAAAGAAGGTTGAAGCTATACTTGTAGAAAAGAATGTATAAGTGAACAATGCTCCTGTAGCTCAGCAGGTAGAGCGTTACCTTGGTAAGGTAGAGGTCTCGGGTTCAAGTCCCGTCAGGAGCTTAGCGTTGAGGGGAATAGACAAATTTTCTTGTCTATTTCATACTCTTAATAGAATGTGTAATCAAGACTATGTAATAATAGTCTTTTTTTTAATGTAAAAAAGTAGTAAAACCAAATCAAAGCTGAACATATGAATTAAGGAATTAGGAGTAATGTAGTATGTTGATATAGACAAAAAGAATTGTTTAGTAGAGACAAGCATATAAATTAAGTAGGAAGAAAAAGTAGGAGGGATTAGTATATGAAAGAAAAATTGACAGCACTAATAGAAGTTAGAAAGATTATTGCGTTACTAATAACAGTTTTATTTATAGGGCTAAGTATTACGGGTTCTATTAGCTCGGACAAAACCTTTGAGGTTGTGTTAATAGTAATAGCTTTTTACTTTGGAAAATCTACAGCCTTAGATAGGCCCAAGTAATTACATATTGACATTGGTACTCTATTAGAGATATAATCTGGAAAGATATAGCTATTTAAGTTCCATGGCTAATAGAGAATTAGCAGTTGCATTCAATAGGGGTAATAAATTGATGGAGGAAGAGTAAATGAAGGAAAAACAAATAGTAAGGATAAGTATTATGACTGTAGGTGCAATTTGTATTACAATTTTATTATACGGTATTTTTATTTCACCTACATTTATAAAATATGAAAAGTTACAAACGCAACAAGGTGAAGTACTTATTAAGATTAATCGATTAACAGGAGATGTGATGACATTTAATGATGGTATCTGGTACTCTAACAAAGATAAAGTGGATCTTAAGATAGAGAGTATAAAAGACAGTATAGGTAGAGTTGAAGATGTGATTAAGGCCTGTGAGAATATAAATAGTGATCCTGCACTATATGATGACATGCGAGAAGCATACAATAAGTCAAGTTTTAATCGGTATATTAAAGAAAACCTGCATATTCAACATCAACTTGGTGAAGTAAATAGAGGGGTACCTAAACCCAACAATCCATTATTGGAAAAATTACCCTTTGGAAGTTATAGGATCTTGTTAGAAGCAAGAACATCAGACAAGTCACTAAATAAAGCACTTATAGACGTCATAACAGCATGCGAAGAAGCAATTTCTAAGTATGAGGACGACATTAAAAAGATTAAGAAATACAACTAGAATATCCAAATGGATGATGTTGATGTAGTAATTATGGTATCATGGGAGCGTAAAAAAAAGGCGTCAAGTTAGAGGAACATCCATTTGGGTGATTCTCTTTTTTTCGTTAATTTAGACATTGCCTTTCTCAAGGTTATAAAATATCGGTAAAGTTTGCTTAATTTTGATAAACATATAATTCTATTTTTCAGTTTTGTCGATAACTATATATGGGTATGGAAATAAATAAAGGAATGCCCTTAAGAAATGTCAAATTGGATATAAATAAGTCTATGAAAATAGGGTGGATTATGTTATTATGAAATGAAAGAAATATGGTAAATAAACAATAATTAAAAGGCATTGTATCAAAAAAGCTGATAAAACCTCAAGAAAAAGGTGTATTTAAATGGGTAATATATTTTCTGGACTTGATAAATTAGGTTTTGATGTAAAAGATGTGGATTTATATGAACAAGAGAAAAAAAGTAGAGAAAAAAAAGAGGTAATTTTGTCATTAAAGAAACACCAAAGTTAAAAATCGTAGACATTCTATATGATCGAAAAGTGATGTGTCCTGTATGCGGTGAGTATTTTGTCACAAGATCTGTACGAGCAGGTAAATCCAAACTTCTATCTGTAGATACTGACCTTCGACCTAAATATGATATTATCACTCCTTATGCTTATGACGTTATCTTATGTAATAGCTGTGGCTATACAGCACTTAATCGGTTCTTCAAAAAAATCACGCCAACACAATCAGTATGGGTTAAAAACCATGTATCAAATAATTATCGCGGTAGAATTTATCCCGATGAGTATACATTTGAGATGGCTATAGAACGCTATAAACTAGCATTATTAAATGCTGTTGTAAAAAAAGTCAAAAGCAAGTGAAAAAGCGTATATATGTTTAAAAAATATCATGGCTTTATCGTTCATATATTGAAGATCTAACGAAGATATCAATTAGCTATAATCAAACGATAATAGAAGATTGCCATAAAAAAAATGAACTTGAATTTATTGATAAAGCTTATGAAGGATTTATAGCTACTTATGAAAGTGAATCATTTCCAGTATGTGGCATGGAAGAAATAACGGTTATGTATTTGATTGGTGACTTATCTCGAAGATTGGGAAAACTAACAGAAGCGTCCAAGTGGATTTCAAAAGTAATCATTACCAATGCTAGTAACAATCGCCTTAAAGAAAAAAGCAAGGCAAGTAAAAGAACTCATCAAACAAGCACAAAAGCAAGACAATATGAAAGCATAAAAAGGCCGCCTCGTGAAAGTTCATGAGTCAGCCTATTTTACTTTAGTAAGGAAAATTATTCTTCATCAGTCATGAGACTGTTTGATTTGACCATAGACCGAATAAGGGCATCACGGGAATCTTTCCATGGTTCATCAGCAAAGCGATAATCAGATTTTTTAATGAACCAGTCCAGGTCATCTTGTACACGTTGGAGGTTGTCCATTTGTATAGGAATAATGATTTCTAAGAAGTTGCTTAACGTAGTATCATTAAGATATCTTGGCGCTTCTTGATAAAGATCTGCAAAATGCTCGAGACAGAAACCATTTGATTTTTTTCACTAACGCTACAAAATCTTTGTCTTTTTTCCAAAGATAAAAAAAATGTATCCATATAACGATTGAATGTATCTTGAACTTTATCACAAATATAGCATTTCGTGGATTGTTCTTTCAGATAACCTGCCAATTTTTGCTCAGAAACTTCTTTTTTAAGGAAGCTTTTTTTTAGATTTTTTTTATTGGACTAGACAGCAACTTTTCAAGTGAATCCTTAGTTACATTCATATGGCTATGTAGCATCAAAGCCAAACCTAAGCGGTTCTTCTGTCCATATAATTTGGTAAGATGTTCTTTGCAAAAGCCCAATTCATTGGTTTTTTTTCGAACATCGGTTTCCATATAAGATGGACCTAGGACAAAATTCATTGCTTGTTTTTTTTCGAGAGTATGATACATAAAACAGAAGGGACATTCATTTGCTTCTTTAAAAGCGTCCATGACGGGGATTGTATATATATTTTCTTTCATCTTTTCACCTGCCTTTACATAGGGTCTTGTATCTAAATCCAGTTATTTTTATGTTTTGTGAAATAACTGCTTTATGGAATATATTGAGTATAGCATAAGAGGTAATTTAGTGATAGAGTAAATTTGATTAACCATAGTAGGAGGCATTATCATGGAATATTTGGTAGAAAAGCGTAATATAGTTATTAATAGAGCCTCAGATTTTGACATAGAACATATCTTGGAATGTGGCCAGTGTTTTCGTTTCTATAAAATAGGAGAGAAAAGATATCGTATTATTGCCCATGGTCGAATTTTAGAGGTATCTCAGACACTTAAGGAAGTTGTATTTCATCATACAACTGAAGAAGATTTACATCATATATGGTGGGCTTATTTTGATCTTGATCGTGATTATACGATGATTAAGCACAAATTAGGTAAGATGAATAATCACCTTCATCTTGCTGTAACAGAGAAATCAGGGATTCGATTATTACAGCAAGATATATGGGAGACGTTAGTTTCCTTTATTATTTCCCAAAATAAGCATATAACCCATATTAAGAAGCTTATTGAAGATTTATCAAATGCATATGGCACGTACATAGGCACTGTTGATGGCGTAAAGTATTTTTTCTTTTCCTACAGTAGAGCAACTATCACATGCAGTAGAAGAAGATTTAAGAGGGCTTAAAGTTGGTTTTCGTGCACCTTATATTGTTGATGCTTATAAGAAGATCTTAGATGGGAAAGTGGACATGAAGGCTTTGATGCATATGCCCCTTGAAGATGCAAAAAAGGAATTGATGAAAATAAAAGGGGTAGGACCGAAGGTGGCTGATTGCGTGCTTTTATTTGGTGCAAGACGTTATGAAGTTTTTCCTGTAGATGTATGGGTAAAACGTGTCATGGAATATTTCTATTTTAATAAAGATACTAAAATAACGCATATACATGATTATGCTATAAAAGAGTATGGACACTTAGCCGGATTTGCCCAACAGTATCTTTTCTATTATGCAAGAGATTTTCAGATTGGGAAAAAGAAAAAATAGTATGCGTGAGTGAATAATTTGAAACGTCGGTGGTGACAATATAGAAGGGCTTGATGTAGAGTCTTATGGGATTATCCCTTAAGATATATAGTGGCACCAGATAGGTTAACATATGGAAAAAAGAGTAAAATGGAGAAATAGTAAGCATTATAGAGTAATCGAGAGTTAATGCAAGTTAATCCATGATTATGCAGAAAATTGACAGTTGCATTTAATGGCCTATTTTAATAAGATATACCTTGAGATTAGCACTCGATTCGAGAGAGTGCTAACAAATAAAAAATGAATGGAAAAATAAGTTAATTATAAGGAGGTAAACACATGAAATTAGTACCTTTAGGAGACAGAGTAGTTTTAAAGCAATTAGAAGCTGAGCAAGTGACAAAATCAGGTATCGTATTACCTAGCGGGGCAAAAGAGAAGCCACAAGAAGCAGAAGTTATAGCGGTTGGACCAGGTGGCGTTGTAGACGGTAAAGAAGTAGTCATGGAAGTAAAAGTTGGTGATAAAGTTATCTATTCAAAATATGCAGGAACAGAAGTAAAGCTTGAGGATAACGATTACATCATTGTAAAACAAAATGATATCTTAGCAGTTGTAGAATAAATTGGAAATTTAATCAAATATAAGGAGGGCTACATAATGGCTAAAGAAATAAAATTCGGTGCAGAAGCAAGAGCAGCATTAGAAGCTGGCGTTAACCAGTTAGCAAATACAGTACGCGTAACACTTGGACCAAAAGGAAGAAATGTTGTTTTAGATAAAAAGTTTGGTACACCACTTATTACAAATGACGGTGTAACCATTGCAAAAGAGATTGAATTAGAAGATGCATTTGAAAACATGGGTGCACAACTTGTGAAAGAGGTTGCTACAAAGACAAATGATGTAGCAGGTGATGGAACAACAACTGCAACTTTACTTGCACAATCTATGATTCAAGAAGGAATCAAAAATATTGCAGCAGGTGCTAACCCAATCATTCTTCGTAGAGGTATGAAGATTGCAACGGTTACTGCTGTTGAAGCAATTAAAAGTGAAAGCAGTACATTAACAGGAAAAGATCAAATTGCAAAAGTTGCAGCAATCTCTGCTGGTGATGAAGCAGTTGGTCAATTAATAGCCGACGCTATGGAAAAAGTATCAAACGATGGTGTTATTACCATTGAAGAGTCCAAATCCATGGAAACTGAGCTTGACCTTGTAGAAGGTATGCAATTTGATAGAGGTTACTTATCACCATACATGGCAACAGACATGGATAAAATGGTTGCTGATCTTGACAACCCATACGTGTTAATTACAGATAAAAAAATCAGTAATATCCAAGAAATTCTTCCTGTTCTTGAGCAAATCATTCAATCAGGTGCTAAATTACTTATTATCGCTGAAGATGTTGAAGGTGAAGCACTTGCTACATTAGTACTTAACCGTTTAAGAGGTACATTCAATGTAGTGGCAGTAAAAGCTCCAGGATTTGGTGATAGAAGAAAAGCAATGCTTCAAGATATCGCTATTTTAACAGGTGGAACAGTGATTTCTGAAGAAGTAGGTCTTGACTTAAAAGAAGCAACAATGGAGATGTTAGGTCAAGCAAAATCTGTAAAAGTTCAAAAAGAAAACACAATTATTGTTGATGGTGCAGGTGCAAAAGAAGATATCGATGCACGTGTAGCTCAAATTAGAACACAGATGGAAGAAACAACTTCTGAGTTTGATAAAGAAAAACTTCAAGAAAGACTAGCGAAGTTAGCTGGTGGTGTTGCTGTAATTAAAGTAGGAGCAGCTACAGAGACAGAAATGCAAGAGAAGAAACTTCGTATGGAAGATGCTCTTGCAGCTACAAGAGCAGCAGTTGAAGAAGGTATCGTTGCTGGTGGTGGAGCGTCTTACATCCACGCATCTAAGAAAGTCGCTGAACTACTTGAGCAATTAGAGGGTGACGAGAAAACAGGTGTTAAGATTATCCTTAAGGCACTTGAATCACCACTTCGTCAAATCGTTATTAATGCAGGACTTGAGGGTTCAGTAGTCGTTAACAAAGTAAAAGAAGCAGAAGAAAAAGTTGGTTTCGATGCTCTTACAGAAGAGTATGTAGATATGGTTGCGACAGGTATTATTGACCCAACGAAAGTAACAAGAAGTGCACTTCAAAATGCAACATCAGTGGCTTCAACGTTATTAACAACAGAATCTGTTGTAGCAGATGTAAAAGAAGATGAGCCAGCTATGCCTCCAATGGGCGGAGCTCCAGGAATGGGCATGATGTAATCAGTTAGATGATTGTTAAAGAGGGTATTGTATATGCCCTCTTTTTTGCTATAAAAAAGTTCTATCTTTAAATTAATGAAACTTTTCTTCCGCACTTAGACTTCCCCTTGGGAAGACATGACCAAGTTGCTTTACTTGGTTGTAATTTTACACAAAGATTACTAAGAAAGTACCCAAAAAATTTCTATATGTCGAATAATATAGATTTTTGCTTTAGTGTTGTATCCTAGAGTTGATTGTTATATAATGTATATAATTAGTGGATATGTTGATGTGTATCCATATAAGGTAATGGTGTCAAAAGTATTGTCTAGTCATTAGAGAAATTTTCTTTTGACACTTTACCATATAGAGAACTTAGGAGGAAAAAATATGGGTGATATTTTTAATGAGCAGTTGGTAGCAAAAACGAATACACTAAAAGACAATATACTGAAAGCAGCCATTATTTTTGGTGCAGTATTCATTATCTTGATATGTTCTATGATTAAATTTCTAGTAGGGTTTATCATGCCAATTGCACTTGTTGTTCTGTTTGGAGCTGTTTTTTTTTATAAGACGTCTTAATGTGGAGTTTGAATACGTATTCACAAGTGGTGATTTGGATATTGATAAGATTTTCAATAAAAAATAAACGTAAGCGTTTTATAACCGTTGATGTGCGTAAGTTTGAAATCATGGCACCAGTTGATAGTAAGGATCATGCAAGAGAATTATCCAACTATCAGAAGATTGTTGATTGCAGTAGCGGTATTAAGAAAGAAAACACATATGCAGCCATGGTCGTTAGAGATGGCAAAAGAGAAAAGCTTATTCTAGAACCAAATGAGAAGATGTTAAAAGCTATTAAAAAATATATTCCAAGGAAGGTTATGGCATCTTAGTTTATAAAATTTAACTAGTTGATTAAAAATTGATATTTACTGTTGACAAACAGAGTGATTTTTTGTTACACTCTCAAAATATATATACACATAATGATAGAGGTTAGGGACCATGTTCCTAATCTTTAATAATAGGATTAAACCATAGGATTCATGGGCATTATATCATTCATCTTATATGGAATAATATAAACTAAGAAAATTGAAAGTGAGGAAATTTACAATGCATAAGATTGTAAGTGAAGGGATAACATTTGATGACGTCTTATTAATACCAGCACATTCAAAAGTGCTACCAAATCAAGTAACCGTATCAACGCAGTTGACTAAGAAAATACAGTTAAACATACCATTTATGAGTGCTGGAATGGACACCGTAACAGAATCTAGGATGGCTATAGCTATGGCTAGACAAGGTGGTATTGGTATCATTCACAAGAACATGTCAACCCTACAACAAGCAGATGAAGTTGATAAAGTAAAGCGTTCAGAAAACGGTGTTATTACCGATCCTTTTTTCTTATCTCCAGAACACTATGTGTATGAAGCCAATGAATTAATGGCGAAATTCAGAATCTCTGGTGTACCTATTACAGAAGGAAAAAAAATTAGTAGGAATTCTAACCAATCGTGATCTTAGATTTGAAACAGATTTTAATAAGAAAATTAAAGAAGTTATGACAAGTAAAAATCTTATTACTGCTCCAGTTGGGACAACTCTTAACGAAGCCAAAGAAATTATGGGAGGACATCGTATCGAAAAACTTCCTCTTGTAGACGAAAATGGCAATCTATCTGGTCTCATTACCATAAAAGATATTGAAAAAGCAATTAAATACCCCCAATCAGCAAAAGACAGTCAAGGACGTTTACTTGTTGGAGCAGCTGTAGGTGTAACGACAGATATGATGAATCGTATTGATGCTTTAGCAGAAGCTTGTGTTGACGTTATTGTTATTGATACTGCTCATGGTCACTCAGAAGGTGTTCTAAACGCAGTAAAAGCTGTAAAAGAGAAACATCCAGAATTACAAGTCATTGCTGGTAATGTAGCAACAGGTGCAGCAACGAAGGCTCTTATTGAAGCAGGAGCTGATGCTGTTAAGGTTGGTATAGGTCCAGGTTCTATCTGTACGACACGTGTTGTAGCAGGTGTAGGGGTTCCACAAGTGACAGCTATCTATGAGTGTGCAGAAGCTGCTAAAGCGTACGGCGTACCAATTATTGCAGATGGAGGGATTAAGTACTCAGGAGACGTAGTGAAAGCTATTGCAGCCGGTGGCTATGTATGTATGATGGGTAGCTTATTTGCAGGTTGTGAAGAGAGCCCTGGCGACACAGAGTTATATCAAGGTAGAAAATACAAAGTATACCGTGGTATGGGGTCATTAGGCGCAATGGAAAAAGGTAGTAAAGATCGTTACTTCCAACAAGATGCTAAGAAATTAGTACCTGAAGGTGTAGAAGGACGTGTAGCGTATAAAGGACCTGTTGAAGATACAATTTTCCAAATGCTTGGTGGACTCCGTGCAGGTATGGGTTATTGTGGAACAGGATCCATGGACGAACTTAGAGAGAATGGAAGATTTACGAAGATATCAAGTGCATCTTTAAAAGAAAGTCATCCACATGACATTCAAATAACAAAAGAAGCACCTAACTATAGCGTGCAGTAGATAAAGGTATTAAAAAGTAGGCTACCATAATGGATGAGCACACTAGTTAAGAACTAGGGCATCCAATATGGTAGCCTTTTTTTTGGTTTATCTAATAATATTAAACTTTACATAGACTTTACATTGGCCTCATATTACATTTACACGCCCATGGTACATTATATATGTACTCAACAAGAGAAAATAATGAAAGAAGATAATGGGAGGCTATTTAGAAATGAAAAATAGTAAAAAAAATAATGACATTAATGTTAACAATCATCATGATTCTTGCTTTTAGTGGATGCGGAAGTAAAAGTACACAATCCGAAGCAAGCAAAGACCAAAAAAGTAGTGAGACTAATACAGTACAAAATAAAGAAGATACAAATAAAGCAGAAGCAAATAAAGAAGTAGATAAAGAAGTAGATAAAGAAGTAGATAAAGAAGAAAAAATAAGTGGTTCTATAACGATATCAGGTTCAACATCTGTAGAGAAGATTGGTAATGCTCTTGCAGAAGAATTCATGGCACTTAACCCAGATGTAGACGTAACCTATGAATCTATTGGATCATCCAATGGTATTAAAAATGCAAAAGATGGTGTAACAATGATTGGTACAGCATCACGTAACTTAAAAACAAAAGAAAAGGACTGGGGTCTTACAGAAGTAGCTATCGCCTATGATGGTGTTGCCGTTATCACTCATCCTGATAATACCATAGAAGCACTAACAAAAGATCAAGTAATGGCAATTTACAAAGGTGAGATTACGAACTGGAGTAGCGTAGGTGGCAAAGATGAAGAAATCGTTGTAGTATCCAGAGAAGATGGTTCTGGTACAAGAGGTGCATTTGAAGAGATTGTTGGTTTTGAAAATGAATTAACAAAAGATGCATTGATTGCAAAAGGTAATGGTAATGTTCAAACAACAGTGGCAAAGAATCCAAAAGCTATTGGTTATGTATCCTTTACCTACATTAATGATACAATTAAACCTTTGAAGATCGATGATGTTGAACCTACATCAGATAATGTGATTGCAGGTGATTACAGTATCTCAAGACCTTTCTTGATGCTTTACAAAAGTGAGAATATGACAAAAGGTAGTAAGGTATTCATGGATTTTACACTTAGCAGTGAAGGTCAAAATATTGTAGAAGAAAAAAGGCGGAATCCGAGTAGATTAAATAAAAAATCCTTTAGCTTAATGTTGCACTGTTTATACAGTGCAACATATAAGTGCGTTTAGATAAAATGCGCAACTGGATCATAGTAGATATTCGGTAGTCGGGTAGCTAAAAAAATTAAATGCTATAGATAAAGATGACAATCAAAGTTTGGTGAGGAGAACTTGATATGGATATTAACTTTAATATAATACAATCAAAGAACGATACAAAAAGTCAAGGGACTATGCGGGACATGAGAGTGGATAAAAAACGTCAAGTACTGGAGTATGTGGCTAGAAAAATGTTTTTACTCAATGCCTGTATTGCTGTCATCAGTGTTGCAGCTATTACCTTCTTTGTATTCTATAAGGGGTTGCAGCCCTTCTTTTCAGGAAATGCAGAGGGAACCTATTCTCTTATAGATTTCTTGACAGGTATGGAATGGCGACCCAATGATGACTTAAGTCAAGCATTATTTGGTATTTTTTATATGATAGCTGGATCTTTACTGGCTACCATTGGGGCAATAATTATTGGTGTACCTGTTGGTATTTTTACAGCAGTTTTTATTGCTGAGATAGCACCAAAGGGCGTTAAGAGGATTATCCAACCTGCTGTGGAATTATTAGCAGGTATTCCGTCAGTGATCTATGGTGTATTCGGATTAGGTATTATTGTACCTAAGATTATGGAAGTATCCCCAAGAGCTCAAGGACAATCCTTACTAGCTGTCGTTGTGGTTTTAGCTATTATGATATTACCAACTGTAATCACCATATCTGAGAGTGCGATTAAGGCTGTGCCTAGGTCTTATAAGGAAGCATCTTATGGATTAGGTGCATCTAAGATCCAGACGATTTTTAAAGTAGTGATACCAGCAGCGAAGTCAGGCATATTGGCTGGTGTTGTACTGGGTATTGGTAGGGCTATTGGAGAGACAATGGCTGTTATGCTCGTTGCAGGTAATCCAATAGCAGGCGTGCCGACCAGTATATGGGATCCTATTCGACCATTAACCACTAACATTGCTATGGAAATGGGTTATGCCTTTGGTATGCATCAAGAGTTACTCTTTTCCACAGGGGTAGTCTTGTTTATCTTTATTATTGTTTTAAATCTTATTTTGAATAAAATAACAACTAAGGCAGGTGATTACTAATGAATAGACGCTTAAAAGATAAAATGATGTATGGCGTTATTGGTTTAGCTACTGCCTTTACAGTTGGGATTTTATTATGGATTATTGGTTTTGTTGTTATTAGCGGTATTGGACATATCAACTTGGATTTTATCACGTCCAATTATGACTCAGAGACATCCTATGTGACCATGCCCATTCTTAAGGATCGTGAAAATAAATTAGGTATTGAATTAGAAGTAGTAGATTATGAAGACAGTACGTATCCAGCTATCGTTAGAAAAGCATCAGAGTTTCCTGCTGGAGAAGTAAGAGATAAAAGCGGTAAAGTTTTTAAACTAGGAAAAGGCGATTTGATTAAAAAGATAGGCAATAAATCCACTGCAAATCAGAGCCTAGAGGCTACCTTAGAAGAGATAGATAGTCTTGATGGTGGTGAGATTCAATTAAAAGTCACAAGAAAAGGTAGGGGTATATACCCTATGCTCATGACCACCATACTGATTATTTTATTATCTTTAGCCGTAGCATGCCCAATTGGTATATGTGCTGCTATTTATTTAACAGAATATGCCAAACCAGGTAAGTTAGTACGTTTAATCCGATTTGCTACAGAAAGCTTGGCTGGTATACCATCCATTATATATGGTTTGTTCGGTATGATTTTTTTCGTGCTTTACTTAAAAATGGATTACTCTGTTTTAGCAGGTGCACTGACGTTAAGCATCATACTACTACCAGTAATTGTACGCCAAACAGAGGAATCTTTAAAAGCTATACCACAATCTTATCGTGAGGGTTCATTAGGACTTGGTGCAGGTAAATTGCAAACCATACGAAAAGTTGTATTACCGAATGCTTTATCAGGCATTGTAGTGGCTATTATTCTCAGTATTGGTAGGATTGTAGGGGAATCAGCAGCTCTCTTATTAACAGCAGGTACCATTGCAAAAAATTCCAAATGGATTCTTATCCTCAGGAGCAACACTAACAGTAAAAGCTTATGCCATTGCGGAAGAAGAAGGGGATATCGGTATGGCATGTGCCATAGGTACCATTATTATTGTGTTAATACTTGTTCTAAATACATTATCAAAGCTTGTATCTAAGAAACTAAATAAAGCGAATGCTTAGGGAACGGCTTAAATATTAGTTCATGTTCTGTTTGCAAAATGTCCAGTGTCTTAGGGACTTTTGTAAATAGATTATATGAAGTTATATTTCAACGTTTCCTTAATAGAGGTGAAAGAATGAAAGATAATATAAAATTTGAAGTTAAGGATTTGGACCTTTATTATGGTGATTTTAAAGCCCTTAAAAAAAATAGATATGACTATCAAGAAAAAATGAAATAACAGCTCTTATTGGACCGTCTGGCTGTGGTAAATCAACGTTTCTAAGGTCCCTTAATCGTATGAATGACCTTATAGAAGGTGTGCGAGTGGATGGGTCGATTCGGTTGGATGATGAAGATATATATGGTGATATAGATGTCATCAAACTACGCTCAAGGGTGGGAATGGTTTTTCAAAAACCCAATCCATTTCCGATGAGTATCTACGATAATATTGCTTATGGACCACGGGTTCATGGCATTAAGAAAAAGAGTATGCTAAATGAAATAGTAGAGAAGAGCCTCCGAAGAGCGGCTATATGGGATGAAGTTAAGGATCGTCTTAAGAAAAAATGCTCTTGGATTATCAGGAGGGCAGCAACAAAGAGTTTGTATAGCCAGAGCGTTGGCAGTTGAGCCAGAAGTCTTACTCATGGATGAACCAACATCAGCACTTGATCCAATATCCACATTAAAGATTGAAGATTTGGCGACAGAACTTAAGAAAGATTACTCCATTATTATGGTGACGCACAATATGCAACAGGCAGCGCGTATATCAGATAAAACGGCTTTCTACTTATTAGGAGAATTGTTGGAGTATGGTGAAACAGATAAGTTATTTAGTAACCCCGTTAATGAGAAAACAGAGGCTTATATCACAGGTCGTTTTGGATGATAACTGTGAGAGTGATCTTAAGAATATTGAAAGGGTGAAGGTAGATGCCAGCAAGATATGCGTTTGAGAAGAAGCTTAAGCAGTTGCATCAGGATTTGATTAAAATGGAGCTATCGTAGAGCGGTCTTTGGACGATGCCATTAAAGCACTTAAGAAACAAGATGCCTTGCTTGCCATGGAGGTAATCCAGCGAGATGATGAGATTGACGAGATGGAATTAATGATAGAGAAGGAATGTTTGTTATTAATTGTTAGACAGCAACCTATGGCTGCAGATTTAAGGGATATTGCTTCAGTTCTTAAGATTATTACAGATCTTGAGCGTATAGGGGATCACTGCACCGATATCTCGGAGTATACCATTAAGTTAGCAAATGAAAAAATATGTAAAGCCGTTAGTGCATATTCCAGAGATGGCTGAAGAAGTTAAAAAGATGATTAAAGATACAATTGATAGTTGCGTGAATAGGGATATAGAACTTGCTAAAAATGTGTGTGACAGAGATGACCGTATTGACGATTATTTTGATACCATTGTGGAAGAGCTTATGTCCATTATGGCAACCAAAGGTGATATGGTAAAACAATGTACAGATTTTCTATTCATTGTAAAATACCTTGAACGTATGGGCGATCATGCGACGAACATTGCAGAATGGATAATATTCACAGTGACTGGAGAACATATATAAATAATTATCAATTTTTTACCTAATAAATAATTGCTAAAGCTTTTAGCAATTATTTATTAGTATAGAGAGAAAGCTTATTGAGATTGAATGCGCATAATGATGGATTTGGAAAATTATGTTATACTATGAATAATGATAATGGTGTCAAAAGTATTTAGTTGAATTTGGATAGTGTATATCTATTAGAGATACTTTGCATGTGACACTTTTACCAATAATTGAATAGATCATGAATGTGGGAAATGAATAGTGGAGGTGTATTGTGTGAGCAAAGGAAAGATACTGATTGTAGATGACGAAGTCCATATTTTAGAATTACTACGTTATAATCTTGAGAGTAACGGCTATCAGATTGTTGAAGCTGATACAGGTGAAGGCGCTCTAGAGATATTGAAACAAATACATGTGGATCTCGTACTTTTAGATTTGATGCTTCCTGGTATAGACGGATTAGAAGTCCTACGTCATATAAGACAGTCAGAAGAATTAAGACAATTACCTGTCGTTATGCTTACGGCTAAAAAATAAAGAATTTGATACAGTGATAGGACTTGAGTTAGGTGCTGATGATTATATTGGAAAACCTTTTGGTATACATGAAATGTTAGCAAGAATTAAAGCGGTTATGCGAAGGACGAAAGAGATGGACATTCCTCGGGAAACAGGGCAGGATGATATCTTGGAAATCGATGAATTAACCATTAATAAATCCACTCACGAAGTGATCATTAGAGGCGAGTATTTGGAGTTGCCACTTAAGGAGTTCGAGTTATTAACGTTATTAGCTAGTAATAAAGGTCGTGTATTTGATCGAGAGTATTTATTAGAAAAGATATGGGGTTATGATTATTATGGTGAAACACGTACCGTTGATGTTCATATAAGGAGTCTTAGAAAGAAAATTGAGTTAGATGATAAGAATCCGAAACATATTAAAACCGTTAGAGGTGTTGGTTATAAATATAAGTAGATAGTACGTTCTAATCTAAGTATATAGCCTTAAGGATCAGACAAAGGATGTGATAAGGTGCAAAAAAAACTCATGGCCACATATTTATTCATTATTTCAGTTACCATGGTTGTTGCAATGATTGTATCATGGCAAAAAGGTAATGAACATATTCAAGAAACCATTAAAGAAAATACAGAGGTTCAAGGTATCCTTCTATTAGAGTTGCTTAGAAAAGAATCAGATAGTCAATCGATTGATTTTCAGGCTTTTGCAGATCGATATGCTGAACATGCCAAGGTTAGGTTAACCATTATAGATAAGAGTGGGTACGTTGTTGCTGATTCAGATAAAGACTATCGCGTAATGGATAATCATGCTTATAGAGAAGAAGTAGCAGAAGCACTTATGGGAAGACAGGTAACGCGTATCAGATATAGTAAAACCATAGGTATGCATTATCTATATACGGCTATACCTCTTGAGCTAGTAAATTTTGATGGGGTTTTGCGTATATCTGTTCCTCTAATAACCGTAAGGAAAAGTGCCATGGAAATGCTTCAGTATGTATTATATGGTATATTAATTGGAGCAATCATTGCCATTGTCGTTGCCTATCTTGTGACGAAGCGTTTTATGGAGCCATTAAAAGAGTTAACGGCTGCAGCTACGCGTATATCTGAAGGTCATTATGATCATAAAATCTATATTAAACATAATGATGAACGAGGTAAACTAGCCCATGCATTCAACGAGATGACCATTAAATTGAAGATGAATATGTGGAAACTTAAGAAGCGAAATGAAGAGTTTGAAGCAGTTCTAAGCAGTATGATTAATGGTGTGATTGCTGTGGATGAACAGTATCATGTTTTTCTCGCAAATGGGCAAACCAAAGAGATACTAGGAATTAACGGTTCACTACTCGATAAGTCTATTTATGAAGTGATGCGTAACACAACCATCTATCATGTGTTAGAAAAATCCATTGAACAACAAGAATATATTGTTGATGAAACCATGATTACAGGAAAAAAAAGATAAGACCGTACGTGTCTATGCCAACCCTATCTATAAGCATAAAAGCGCCAGTAGGACATTGGGAACTTTGCTGGTAATACAAGACATTACAGATATACGTAAGCTTGAGACCATGCGAAAAGATTTTGTATCCAATGTAACCCATGAACTGAATACACCTCTAACATCTATTAGAGGTTTTGTAGACACATTAAAACATGGAGCTATAGGTGATGAAAAGATTGCTAATCGTTTTTTAGATATTATTGATATAGAGACCGAACGCTTATCCTTATTGATTCAAGATATATTATCTCTGTCAGCTATTGAGAACACTGGCCAAGATAAAGATATAGCAGTATATGAAATAGGGGAGATTATAGAAGAAGTTTTAGACATTTTGGAGCTGAAAATAAAGGAAAAGAACATTAAGATTGTTACAGATGTCAAAGAAGGTGTGACTTATCGATGTAATCGAGATCGAATTAAGCAACTATTTATTAATCTCTTAGATAATGCAATAAAATATACAGAGAAAGGTCAAGTAGGTATTACATGCTGTGAAGATGAACAGGGGATAAAAATTGACATATGGGATACAGGAATAGGCATTGAAGAAGAGCATATTCCCAGACTTTTCGAACGATTTTATCGAGTGGATAAAGGACGTTCTAGAAATATGGGAGGGACTGGACTGGGTCTATCTATTGTAAAGCATATTGTAGAATTATATAAAGGACATATAGAAGTAATCAGTCATGTAGGTAAAGGTAGTCGTTTTACGATTCATTTACCTAGCAGTACAGAATAATCGGAGCGTATGATCATATAGAATAATAATCTATTCGTATAAATATAGGAAAGTACAATGTTATTCAAGGATGACAATTGCTTTCCTATTACATATAATACTTATATGGCAATAGAATACCTACAATTTGGATAAGCTAGAAATAAAATAATACTTGATTTTATAGTTAAAGTATACTATAATTTTAGACATTGACGCAACCGTTTGCACAATAAGTAATTTGATTAGGTGGGTGAAGTACGCGTGAAAGAATATTTTAAAAACAATGAATGGCTTATTATAGAAGATGGATTTGACCCTGACTATAATCGCGTAGCAGAAAGCGCAATGAGCCTTGGTAATGGGCACATGGGTATGCGTGGCAATTTTGAAGAGGCATACTCAGGTGATAGTCTACGAGGAACATACTATGCGGGTATCTACTACCCAGATAAGACCAAAGTTGGATGGTGGAAAAATGGTTATCCAGAATGGTTTGCAAAAGTACTCAATGGCATTAATGTTATTGGTATTGACGTCATTATTGATGGGTTAGAACTTGACTTAGCAAAGTGTGAAGTAACTGATTTTAAGCGTGTATTAAACATGCAGCATGGCTATTTAGAAAGAAGTTTTGTTGCAACAGATAAAAATAATCATAAAACGCAGATTACGAGTAAAAGATTTTTAAGTATGGCAGATTCAGAATTAGGTGCAATTGCATATTCAGTTACACCGTTAAACTATACATCAACGATTAAATTAACGCCTTATCTGGATGGTAAGGTTGTCAATGAGGATTCTAATTATGATGAATTTTTCTGGGAAGAAGTAGAAAAAAAGGTTGATGATAACAGTTGTTTCTTAACTATGAGAACAAAAAAATTAGGTTTTCAATTAACATGTGCCATGACCTATGATGTTTTAAGCAATGGAGAAAAAGTAGCGTGTCATGACGCACAGAAGATTGCTAAAGATAATTACGTAGGCTACACAGTGGAAAAAGTTGTTGAAAAAAATGAGCAACTAACCCTTATGAAGTATTTTTCTTCAGTTTCTAACAGAGATTATGACAATAATCATTTGGGAATGAAAGCAACAGAAGCGGTTAATCGGGCGCATAGATCCGGTTATGACGTGTTATTAGATGCACATATAGCTGCATGGGAAGAGAAGTGGCAAAAGAACGATATTACCATAACAGGTGACACCGAAGCGCAACAAGGTATTCGTTTTAATATCTTCCACCTGAATCAGACATATACAGGCGAAGACCAAAGGTTGAATATTGGACCCAAAGGTTTTACAGGTGAGAAATATGGTGGTAGTACTTATTGGGATACAGAAGCTTATTGTGTGCCATTCTACTTAAGTACAGCATCGAGTGATATTGCTAGAAATTTACTTGTATATCGGTATAATCACTTAGAAAAAGCAAAAGAAAATGCCGCAAAGCTAGGATTAAAAGGTGCACTTTATCCAATGGTTACCATGAATGGTGAAGAGTGTCATAATGAATGGGAAATTACTTTCGAAGAAATTCATAGAAATGGTGCAATAGCTTATGCCATTTATAATTATATTAATTATACAGGGGATAAAGGCTATTTAGCTGAATATGGAACAGATGTATTAGTTGAGATTAGTCGTTTCTGGGCAGATCGTGTGAATTACAATCCACGTAAAGATAAGTATATGATTCTTGGGGTAACTGGACCTAATGAATATGATAACAATGTGAACAATAACTGGTACACGAACACCATTGCATCTTGGACATTGGAATATACAATAGAAGCCCTTTCTTATCTAAAAGAGGAGCATCAGACGATCTATAAGGAAACAATTCAGCGACTTGGAGTACAGGACCATGAAATAACCAAGTGGAAAGACATTATCAAGAAAATGTATTATCCATATATAGAAGATGAAGGTGTTTTCGCTCAGCAAGATGGTTATATGGACAAAGAACAGATTCTTGTAAAAGAATTAGATCAAGCTAACTTACCACTTAATCAAAAATGGTCATGGGATAGAATCTTAAGATCTTGCTTTATTAAACAAGCTGATGTGTTACAAGGCATATACTTCTTTAACGAGCGTTATGATTTAGATACCATTAAACGGAATTTTGATTTCTATGAACCAAGAACGGTTCATGAATCATCTTTATCACCTTGCATCTATGGGATTATAGCTAGTCAATTAGGTTACGAGGATAAAGCTCATGAGATGTACTTAAGAACATCAAGGCTAGACCTAGATAATTATAACAACGATACAGAAGATGGGCTTCACATCACAAGTATGGCTGGTACATGGATGTCTGTTGTGCATGGTTTTGGTGGGCTTAAGGTAATAGATAATAAACTTCATCTTGCACCATTCTTACCAAAAGTATGGCAAGAATATTCTTTTAGAGTTGTATTTAGAGATTGTTTAATAAAAGTGATTGTAGGGAAACAGATAACCATCTACTTAGAAGATGGTGAATTACTGCCTATTACTGTATATAATCAAGATTATGAATTGAAAAAAGATCAACCCATTACAATATAAAATAACGCGTATCAAAACTTTAGCCAAATCCTTATTGGGTTTATAGGATAGAGTTTTGATACGCGTTTTTTATTTTGTTGAATCCCGTTCGATTAATTTTGTATTGATAATATAATTATTCGTATCGATTGGTTCCTTTTCAATCTGGGATATAAGAAGTTTGGTAGCAAACATACCTAGTTTTTCAGCATTAATATCAACAGAGGTTATACTTGGTGTTTTTATATTGTGATAACGATGTATTATTGAAGCCTACTAATGAGACCTGATTAAGATCCTTTTCGTGAAGAGCCCGTTGGACACCAAAAGCGATTAAGTCATCTGTTGTGACAACAGCATCAGGTATTTTATGATTTAATATATCCAAAGTTGCTTGATATGCAGCTTCTTCTGTATAATCTTTTTTTTCATAAATAAGATTAAGATCTACTTCAATGTTATTTGATTTTAAGGCTTTTAGATAGCCTAGTAAACGGTACTTTGTCACTTTGAATTCATGAGAACCACCGATGAAACCAATATTCTTTTTTTTGCCCTTTTTAATGAGCATATCGACAACATCAAACATGGCATTAATATTATCATTATCGACCCAAAAGGTATGTTTTTCGTCGTCTGGGCGACCGATAACAACAAAAGGATGGTTCTTTTCTTTTAAGAAAGCAATGCTCTTATCATTATCTTTAACCGTTGTTAATATAATGCCGTCTACCCATTTGCTACCAACCAAATCGGTTAATACATCCACCTCATCTTCTTCTCTATCCGTATGGGTAAAAAGAATGTAATAGCCTTTTTTTCTTAGCATAAGCGCTAATGCCACGCATGGCTTGAACGAAGAATGGATTAAGTAATAGGTCCGCATCTGAACCAGGTAATAGAAGTCCAATTGTACGCGTTGATTGGTTCGTCAGACTACGTGCAATTAGATTTGGTTGGTAATTCAATTCTGACATTGCAGCACGAACACGTTCCTTGGTAGCATCACTGATCCTAGAGTTATTTGAGATAACACGGGATACAGTTGAGGGGGAAACGTTTGCACGACTAGCAACATCTTTGATTGTTACTGGCATTAGTACACTTCCTTTTTCATTCATTTTGTACAAACATTATAGCGTACAAAAGGGATAAAAGCAAGTGCAATGCATGTCAAGCTTCTCATATAACAACATTTGTGGACAGTTAATAATTAAAAGCCTAGTTAAGCCTCAGTTTTTTGTTGACAATTTATAATGAACATGATATACTGCAATTGTGACGCAAACGGTTGCATAAATCAAGTGAAGTAATTCCATAGAACTTTATGATGGAACTAATCATAAGTTATGTAAGATAATATACTTTATTTGATGATTATTACAAAACTATTTTTACATAAGAAAAAGGTACTGAAACGAAAAAGTATACTTTTGAAGATTATGGGTAAGCCTATAATTAACTTTTATATGACATGCGCAAGCGATTGCGCTAAAAGAAAAGGGGTAAAAATGAAAATGAAAAACAAATTTTTTTAAATCTTTAGCATTGGTTTTAACGGTTGTATTTTTATTGACAGCTTGTGGCACTAAGAAAAATGATGATACAGAAAAACCTGATACGACTACACCTGATACAAGTCAAACAGATAATAAAGATTCAGAAGAAAAACCAGAAGAAAAAACCAAAAGTAACTGTTGACATATTCCAATTTAAAGTAGAAGCAAAGGATGCTCTTGAAGCAGCTACTGAGGCTTATACAAAAGAAAATCCTAACGTAACAATTAATGTTCAAACTGTTGGTGGTGGAGACGATTACGGTGCAGCTTTAAAAGCTAGATTTGCATCAGGAAAAGAGCCAGCAATCTACAACATTGGTGGATTACAAGATGCATATGATTGGGAAGAAAAATTAGAAGATTTATCTAAAGAGCCATGGGTTGACAGTGCATTTGCTGGAACTTTAGACGCTGTTTCTTTAGATGATAGAATTGTTGGATTACCATTTAACCAAGAAGGTTATGGTCTTATCTACAACAAAGCTATTTTTTTTGAAAAAGCTGGTATTGACCCAATGACAATTACAAGTTATGCAGCACTTGAAGAAGCAGTTAAGAAAATGGATGGTATGAAGGAAGAATTAGGACTTAAAGCAGTATTTGCTTTCCCAGCAAAAGAAACTTGGGTAACGGGTTTACATCTTTCAAATATTCAATTTGCTAACGAATTCGCTAATGTAAAAGAAGCTTATGAAGCAAAAGAAATCACATTGCCTCATGGAGATGCGTGGAAAAAATTAGTTGATTTACAAGCAGATTATGCTTATACACCAGACGGTAAGAAGAGTTCTCTTAATGCAGTTGACTATTCAACACAAGTAGAAGAAATGTTCTCACTTGGTAGAGTTGCATTGATCCAACAAGGTAACTGGGCATACGGAAGTATTGCTGGTATCGACGAAGAGGTAGCTGGAAACATTGGCTTATTACCTTTACCATTAGAAGGTGTTGCAGAAGACGCTATTCCAGTTGGTATTCCAAGTTACTGGGCAGTTAACAGCAACAAGAGTGATGATGAAAAAGCAGCAGCAAAAGATTTCTTAAATTGGTTATATACTTCAGAAGAAGGTAAGAAGAGAATTATCAATGATTTTAAATTCATTCCTGCTTTCAAAGGTTACGAAGGTGATGAATTACAACCTTCAGATCCATTAGCAAAAGATATCTTAAGATTCTCTAACGAAGGAAAAACAATGCCTTGGGTATTCATGGGATATCCATCAGGTTGGGGAATGGATAGATTAGGTGCTGACATGCAAGGGTACTTAGCAGGCGACTTAACTTGGGAACAATTAGTTGAAAATGCTAAAACAACTTGGGCTGAAGCTAGAAAATAATGAGTGATATAGATTAACCAACAATGAGTTATTTCATATAAGTAATTAAGAAAAGTGTGCTTATGCACACTTTTCTATAGCCATAAAGACGGGTCATGACATCTAACATTATATAGTTGTAGCTAACAACAAGCTGTTTTCTGCTCTTTTATATATTTTGCACCATGACTTTACTTGAGTGCAAGGGCAAAGTCATAGTAAGGGTGGAAAAATTCATACAACACTTAGAGAGAATAAAATATAACCTTCATGTGTGTAGAGGGTTTGTATGATAATGAAGCTTTGTGGAATAATAATGATTTAAGAATGGATATCCAGTTTTTAAATGATTATTATTAACGATACAGTTGTACGAAACATATTATATAGTTTGGATTTACTTAATATATATTAGAATTTTATATTGATTTAGTCATATAGAATGGATATAGTAAGAGTATAGGTTTATTAGATATCATTAAATGCTACACATTATGATGCAGCAGGGAAACATATTTGTATAGGAGGTAATCATGTGAAACGTAGTAAAATAGCTTTTTATGGATTTATAGCACCGAGTTTTATAGCATTCACAGTTACAGTAATCATACCGTTTCTAATGGGTATTTATTACTCGTTTACAGATTGGAATGGTATTAAATCCAATATATCTTTTATTGGGTTAGAGAATTATAAAACAATGTTTACAGATGCACTATTTAGAGATGCATTTATATTTACTTTAGTATTTACAGTAGCTTCCGTAATCATTATAAATTTAGTAGGCTTTGGGCTTGCTATATTAGTAACTAGAAAGTTTAGATTACAGAATATCTTGAGAACTGTCTTTTTCATGCCTAACTTAATTGGTGGATTAATTCTCGGTTTTATATGGCAATTCATATTTGTTAAAGCGTTTGCAACCATTGGAGAAGCCACAGGATTTACATGGCTTTTTGGTTGGTTAACTAACCAAGAAACAGGGTTTTGGGGATTGATTATTCTAATGACTTGGCAGATGTCAGGTTATATTATGATTATCTATATTGCTGCTCTTCAGAATATACCAAAGTCCTTAATTGAAGCGTCTCAGATTGATGGTGCTAGTGGACTGGCAAGGCTTCGTCATATCATATTGCCACTCATACGTCCTGGATTTACAGTTTGTTTATTCTTAACATTATCCAATGCATTTAAATTATATGACCAGAACCTTTCCTTAACAGGTGGAGGTCCACAGAATAAGACTCAAATGCTTGCCCTCAACATCTATAATACAGCATTCAAATTCAACAACATGGGTCAGGCACAAGCAAAAGCCATTATTCTCTTCGTTATTGTAGCTTGTATCTCACTTTTACAAGTGTATATATCTAAGAAAGGGGAGGTGGAGATGTAATGCGACTTAAAAAAATAATGATAACACTGATTGGTATTATTATTGGATTACTCTTTCTATCACCATTTTATATTATTTTAACAAATTCATTTAAAACGAAAAAAGAGCTTTTCATGAGTACATTGAGCCTTCCAAAAACATTGAATTTCGATAACTATATCAAAGCTTGGAAAGATCTTGATTTTATACACGTATTTCTTAATTCATTTACCATTACGATGGTCGGTATTTTGGTAATCGTTATATTTGCTTCCATGGCAGCATGGATGATTCAAAGAACCAATAATAAGATAGCCAATATCATTCTATATACTTTCATTGCAGCCATGTTAATTCCTTTCCAAGCAGTTATGTTACCACTTGTTCGTTTTATGGGTAATCTAAATCTGTTAAATATACCGGGTATTATCTTTATGTATCTTGGATTTGGATCCAGTTTATCCATATTCTTATACCATGGTTTTATTAAGAGTATTCCACGAAGTCTTGATGAAGCGGCTACGATTGATGGGTGTAATAGTATGCAAACTTATATACACATTATTTTCCCAATACTTAAGCCGATCTCCATTACGGTTGCGTTGCTTAACATGGTATGGATTTGGAATGACTACCTCTTACCATCCTTAAGTATTAATACAGAAAAGACCCATACAATACCACTAAGGATCTTCTATTTCTTTGGTGAGTATACGAAGCAATGGCACTTAGCCTTAGCTGGATTAACACTTGGTATTATACCCGTTATTATCTTATACTTCTTTGCTCAGAAGCACATTATAGAGAGTGTAACAGCAGGTAGTATTAAAAGTTAATAGCATTAGTATGAAAATAAATTTTTCCGCACTTAATGGGGCTTTGTCCGTGAAAGCAAACAAAGTCATAGCGTAAAATAGGAGACTGTTTCTAAGTACTGCCTACAATTACTTGTGGGGCCATTATCATGTAATGGCTATAGTATGAGGGACAGTCCTTTCTTTTAGACTCATAAAACTGCACAAATTACCTAATAAATATAACCTTTTATAGAAGCTTTTAGAGAAAATACAAAAAAGGTTTGACAGTGGTCGGTACTCTAATGTATTATTTTATAAATAATGATAAATATGTAAACACTAATTATATATGTGAATGATTTTAGGAGGAAAACATCTATGAAGCATGAATTAGTCATTGTGTTGGATTTTGGTGGCCAATATAACCAATTGATAGCAAGACGTGTCCGAGAAGCCAATGTATACTGTGAAGTAATGCCTTATGATACACCTATTGGGGAATTGAAAGAAAAAAAATCCTAAAGGTATCATCTTTACAGGTGGACCAAGTGTTGTTTATGAAGAAGATGCACCAATGGTTGAAAAAAGAACTATTTGAAAGTGGTATTCCAATCTTAGGTATCTGTTATGGTTCACAATTAATGGGTCATGTTCTTGAAGGACAAGTTGAAAAAAAAGCGGATCATAGAGAGTATGGTAAAACAGATTTAACAGTAGATGATAGCAGCCTATTATTTGAAAATGTGGAGAAAGAATCCGTCTGTTGGATGAGTCACACATACTACATCAGCAAGCCACCAGTTGGATTTGATATTATTGCAACGACGAAGACATGTCCAGTAGCTGCAATGGCTAATGCAGACCAGAAATTATATGCTGTTCAATTCCACCCAGAAGTTGTTCATACACCAGAAGGAACAAAAAATGATTCAAAATTTCTTATTCAAAGTATGCGGTTGCTCAGGCGATTGGGTAATGGATGATTTTGCACAGGAGCAAATCAAATTACTACGTGAGAAAATTGGCGATAAAAAAAGTACTCTGTGCTCTATCAGGTGGGGTAGATTCATCTGTAGCAGCTGTACTTATTCATAGAGCAGTCGGCAAACAATTAACATGTATCTTTGTTGACCATGGCTTACTTCGTAAAAACGAAGGTGACGATGTTGAACGTATCTTCAAGAAAGAATTCGATATGAACCTCATTCGTGTGAATGCACAGGATCAATTTATTGATGCTCTTGAAGGCGTAAGTGATCCTGAGACAAAGCGTAAGATTATCGGTGAAGAGTTCATTCGTGTATTCGAAGCAGAAGCTAAGAAAATAGGAACAGTTGATTACTTAGTTCAAGGGACAATCTACCCAGACGTTATTGAAAGTGGTACGAAGAACGCAGCTGTGATTAAGAGCCATCACAATGTTGGAGGACTTCCTGACCATGTTGATTTCAAAGAGATTATCGAACCATTAAGAGATCTTTTCAAAGATGAAGTTAGAGATGTTGGCCGTGCCATTGATATTCCTGAATTCTTAGTGAGTCGTCAACCATTCCCTGGTCCAGGACTTGCTATTAGAATCATCGGTGATATCACAAGGGATAAAATAGCAATCTTACAAGATGCCGATTACATTTTTTAGAGAAGAAGTAAAAAATGCAGGTCTTGATAAAGAAATCTGGCAATACTTCGCTGTACTTACTAACTCCAAATCTGTAGGTGTTATGGGTGACGAGCGTACTTACCATTATACAATTGCACTTAGGGGCGTAACAAGTATTGATGGTATGACAGCCGATTGGGCTCGTATTCCATATGATGTCCTTGAGAAGATGTCAACTAGAATTGTGAATGAAGTAGGTTTTGTTAATAGAATTGTGTATGATATTACGAGTAAGCCACCAGCGACTATTGAGTGGGAATAATAAGTAAAACCTCTGTAATCCTTATAAAATAAGGGTTGCAGAGGTTTTTTTTAATGTTGTTTGATATTAATTTGATATTATAAGGTTTTACTTATCCATATTTTCTGGCCAATTAATTTTCCATTCTAAATAATCTTCTTCCGATATATCTCCGTTCTCAAGAGCTTTTTTTTCATGTTATGCCATTCTTCAAAAAAAGCATCAAGTCCCATAAATTGAATGGTGTGGCGACTTTCTTTTCCATCTTCAATAACTTTATGTTCTTCGATTCTTAAATCTGTTTCACTGTACTCATCTAAAGAAAGTAGTGCTTGTATAAGTTCTGCTTCTTTTGTCAGTTCTGGTGCTTGTAAATAATCTAGGCTGATATCCAATACTTCCGCTATTTTAACCAATAGATTTTCTTTTGGGACTCTTGTCCCTGATTCGTATTGAGCAATTCTTACATCGGCAGTTTTGTCACTAAATCCAATAGCTATACCTAATTCCTTCTGGGTCATTTTCCGTAAACATCTAACTTTTTTTTATTTTATTTCCAATAGCCAAATTCTCACCCCGATTCAATATAAAGTCTTTGATTAAATTATACAAGAGAAAAAATAAAATGCAATGATATTAAGCAAAAAAAGTTTAATATTTCGTTTTGAGCCTATTGACATAAACAAAAAATGTTTAGTAAAATACAAATAACTTAAACAAAATTGTTTAATGCGAATAGGGGGTAGGTATACTTTGAAAAATGGAATCTTTATTCACGCAAAAGAAGTAGCAGAGGAGTTAGGCATTTCCGAGGCACATGCTTATAAATTAGTAAGAGATATGAATAAAGAATTAAGCAAAGAAGGATTTATGACAATCTCAGGAAGGGTCAGTAGAAAATATTTTCAAGAGAAATTCTATGGAATGGAAGGTGGTGAAGTACATAATGTCAGCATATAAAGATAAGAAAACTGGTAAATGGTATTTATTCTTTTATTACAAAGACTGGCAAGGCCAACGTAAAGGTAAGACAAAGAGAGGTTTTAAGACTAAACGTGAGGCACTAGAATGGGAACGGGAATTTCTACAAAAGAGTAATGCTAACTTAGAAATGAAGTTTGAAGCATTTGTGGATATATATACTAACGATATCAAAAACAGATTAAAAGAGAATACATGGCTGACTAAGAAAAGCATCATTGACCAAAAGATTATGCCCTATTTTAAAGATAGAAGACTTAGTGATATTAAACCAGCTGATATCATCGATTGGCAAAATGAAATAACGGCACTAAAAGATAAGCAGGGGAATTCATTTTCCCCAACTTATCTAAAGACGATACACAATCAACTTAGTGCAATATTTAATCATGCTGTGAGATTTTATGAATTAAAATCTAATCCAGCAAGAAGAGCTGGCAACATGGGAAAAGAAAAAAAACAAAAGAAATGTTGTTTTGGATAAAAGAAGAGTATGTACAATTTTCAGATGCTATGATGGATAAACCTATATCCTATTATGCCTTTGAAGTATTGTACTGGTGTGGTATTCGATTGGGTGAGCTACTTGCCTTAACAAAAGAGGATATTGACATAGGAAAAGGTACTATTAGGATTAATAAATCTTATCAACGTATTAAATCCAGGGATATTATCACAGAACCAAAGACACCTAAAAGCATTCGAGTAGTAAAAAATGCCTGATTTTCTCACAGAGGAAATAAAAGAGTATATGAAATCAATTTATGGTCTTGAAGCTAAAGATAGATTGTTCCCTATTACAAAGAGTTATCTACATAATGAGATGAAAAGAGGGTGCAAAGCTACAGGTGTTAAAAAAATCAGAATACATGATCTAAGACATTCTCATGTATCACTGCTGATAGAAATGGGTTTTTCAGCTGTTGCCATTGCTGATAGAGTAGGCCATGAAAATATTGATATTACTTATAGATATGCACATTTATTTCCATCTAAGCAGGTGGAAATAGCAGACAAGCTAAGTGTTGAAAGAGGTGATATCTATTGAGAAAGACGTTAGATAAAAAAGAACAGATGGCGTAATAAAGTAGTGGCATTTAGAATGTCTGAAGCAGAATCACAAATACTTGATTATCTAGTCAAGGCTTCTGGTTTGACAAAACAAGCCTATTTAATAGATAGAGCATTACAACGTGATGTTGTTGTCCAAGGTAACCCAAGGGTGTATAAAGCCCTTAGAAATCTATTTAGAGAGACACTAGAGCATTTGGAAGGATTGGATAAAGTAACAGAAGACGATACAGAGCTTTTAGAGTTAATAGCTTATATGTCAACGATTATGTCAGGTTTGAAGGAGGCAGCAGATGAATAGAAATCTAGAAACAGTTACTGGAAAGCAACTTATGGAAATGGAACTTAAGCAATCAAGAGTGATTATTGATAAAATACTACCATCAGGACTTCATATCCTCGCAGGTAGCCCTAAAATAGGTAAGTCATGGTTAGTTCTATGGCTTTGCCAAATGATTGCTACTGGAGAAAGTGTATGGGGATTTGAGACAACTAAAGGTCAAGTGTTGTATCTTTGTTTAGAGGATAGATTGCCTCGTATTAAGAATCGCTTAATGAGCATAACAGAAAATGGAAGTGATGCAACCGCATTTGCAACTGAAACCTTACCCCTTGGAGGTGGTTTAGTAGAGCAGATTGAACATTATATTCTCAATAACTCAGATACATTGTTGGTAGTAATAGATACCCTTCAGCAAGTGAGGAGTTTAGGTACAGATAACATGAGTTACGCCAATGATTATAAAGACATTAGTGCTTTAAAATCCATATCTGATAAATATGATATAGCTATTGTATGTGTACATCATCTTAGAAAGATGAAAGATGATGACCCATTTAATATGATTTCTGGAACAATGGGGCTAAGTGGTAGTGCAGACGGAAGTTATGTTTTGGTCAGAGATAATAGAATGGCATCAAAAGCTAAATTATATATTACAGGAAGAGATGTGGCAGATACAGAGATTAGGCTAGAGTTTGATAAAGTGAATTGTTTATGGAAGCTAATAGAACATGATGCCTTTGAAGCTTTTGAGAGTGATGAACCAATAATTAGAGCAGTATGCAATCATATAAAGAAAGAAAAATGCTACTATGATACATCAACAAATCTACTCAAGAGATTAAAAGAAAATGGTTTTACAGAAGATATTACGCCTGCCACATTGTCAAAGAGACTAAGAGTACATGCTAATACGCTTAGTGAAAAAATTTAATATACAGATTGAATTTATAAGAAAGAGTGATAAGCGGATACTTTCAATTTGTGACGGTAATGACAATGATGACGGTTGTATAACCTAGAATTTAAGCGTCATAACGCTAAAATTGATATAGATAAAACCGTCATGCCGTCATAGGAGGTCATAATGGCATTAATACAATTTGGTAGAAGAGAAATTGAAGATTTAAGAAATGAACTGGACGAATCTAGAGCTTTATGTGAAAAGCTAAATATTTTAGTAGAGGAGAAGAATCAAGAAATTATTGAGTATCGAAATATAGTCATGAAGATAAAGGAACAACTAAGGGATATTGAAAAGATAACAGAAGAAAATAAGATGCTAAATACTATTATTGGTCATGTAAGTAAATATTCAAAAGCAACAGTTGAAAATATTAATAGAATAAGAACGCTTAAAGAGGAAGGTAAATCTTATAGAGCTATTGCGAAGGAGCTTAGTGAAGTCACTGGTGATAAATATGCTCATTCTACGGTGCGATATCTCTACAATAAGTATATCAAATAGCTGTACAGGGGAGCTGCACAAAACCACTGCTTTAGCAGTGGGGCAAGCTTCCACTTTGTTAAACAAAAGTGTGTAAATTGTGGGTATCCCACGCCCTTTTAGGGGAATAATCCGAGATGTAGAGATAAACTAAAACATAATTAATTATAACAATTGACTGAAGAAAGTGGTGATAATAATTAAATCATTATTCTGTTGATGAACTGATTAATGCTGAAATTATCAAATATGATTTGAAAGATATTAATGAACACTTTGCTAAAGTTGGTGTCATCAAGGGATGATAGACACTGTGGATATGAGTAAATTTCATGAAAAGAAGAAAATGATTCTCGAGGGTCTTGGAATATTATAAGATAAATAATAATCAATTATGTTGGAGATAATTGTAGACGTCGATATTGAATGGCTTTCTATGTGGACCAGATGTAACTTTTACTCCACATAGTATTGGCAGTGATAATGATGAATGAGTGTTCGAATAAAAAAAATTGATTTTGTTCGCTATAAAGAATATAATAATAATAAGTATTTTGTTTAGCAAGGAGAGAATATATGGAATTTAAAACAACTAAACAAGTGGCAAATGAGTGGGGGATTACAACAAGAAGAGTACAAATATTGTGTAATGAAAATCGAGTGCATGGAGCAGTAAAATTAAGTGGTGTATGGTTGATACCTAAGAATGCGACACAACCCATTAAACAAAAGACTGGACCTAAAAATAAATGAGGCTAAGATATAGCTTTGATAATGTATTAGGTGTATAATAATAGAGGAACGTATGTTCCTTAGAAAAAGTAATTATTTGGAGGAAGCGGATTGAAAAGTAATATTAGTGATACAATTACAACGATACAGTATTTAGGAAGTAAACAGAGAATACTTGACGATATTTTTAAGGAAGTAATGTCATTTAGAGATAGAAATACTTTTGTTGATTTATTTGGTGGCACAGGTGCAGTATCGTATGCGTTAAGAAATGATTTTGAGGTTATTTCTAATGATTTACAAGTATATTCAGCAATTATCATGAAAGCAATCATGAATAAAACAGTGTTTACAATTGATGAAGAAAATGACTTTAATATGAAAGTCAAAAGAAATATAAAGAGATCCGAAGAATTATTGAAAAGTGAACTATCAAAAGAGAAGTTCTACTTATTTGAAAGTGAAAATATCGATGAATATACAGTATTTAGTAATAATACTCCTCATATATATGATTACAAGGATGCAACTGATGATTTTGGGGGATTACAAGAATTGTGCAAGGATATTGATTTTGATAAAAAACAATATGAACAAAATTTTGACAACTTTAAGCTCTTTACTACTTATTATTCTAATACATACTTTGGAATTAGGCAATGTATTGAAATTGATGCTATAAGAGGCGCAATTGAAAATATTAGTGGTGATGAGAACATAAAAAATGTATTGCTTACTTGCTTAATGTCAGCAATGAGCAGTACTGTTAATTCAACATCACATTTTGCACAATATTTAAAAAATTAGAAATGAGAAAACTGCCAAAAATGTGATTGAAAAAAGACGTATTTCGATTTTAAATGAATTCCATAAGAAGGTTAATGAGTTCTTTGAAAGGGAAGTGCTGGTTAGAGAAAATATTGAATGTAGTATAAAACATAGTATCTATAATATGGATTATCAGATGGTCTTTGATAAACTTGAAGGCAAAAAAGATAAATGTATAATTTATGCAGATCCTCCGTATTTTAAAGAACATTATTCAAGATATTACCATATTTTAGATACCCTATGTCAATATGACTATCCGAGTTTAACATATAATGTGAGGCTTAAAAGCATTACTGTTGGTAGATATAGGGATGATAGATCTGTTTCACCTTTTGGGAAAAAAAAGTATGGCTTTAAAAGCTTTTAAGAAGTTGATAGATAAGACTGTCAAAATGAATGCTGTTTTGATAATAAGTTATTCTGACAATTCAATTGTATCGTTAGATGATATAATTAAAAAGATGGAGGAAAAAATTTTTTGTTCAGATCAGGTATATTCCACTTAATCATTCTAAACAAGGTCGTAAATCAACTAAGTTGGTTAACGAAGTGATTTTGATAGGCGAAGTACGTGATGAAAGGTCGAATAGGATAATGATATCCGGTATACCTGATATGAAACCGATTTTCGATAACCCATGTTCAGCAATTCATAATTATATGGCAAGAAAGCCATACAATGTTGTAAATAAAGTGATTGAGGCTTATACTCCAGAGAATGGAGTTGTATTTGATCCATTTTGTGGATCAGGTACAACATTAATAGAAGCTAAAAAAGTTGGGTATTACCAATATAGGTGTTGATATTAGTCGCCAAGCTTATTTGATTTCAAAGATGACACTCAAACAATGGGATTTGAATAAATTAGAAAAAAGAAATGTCGCAAAATATAAGAATATTAGTTAAGAATATTAATGAAATTTATAAGATAGAGGTAAATGATGAAGTTAGAGTCATTGAAAGATGTCATTTTAATAATTGTTCAAATGGCTTAATACCGACGTCATACTGGTATAAAAGAATTGACGTTGGAAACAGACTGTCGAAAAGAAAAAAGGATATAGCGGACTTGAAATTTACAGATGACTATATGTTGCTTGAAAAAGAAGAAGAACATGTATTTAAGGATTATTCACTAATGACAAACATTCGAATTGCAATAAAAGAAGGATCCTCTGTAGGAGATTATTTTTGTGCAAGAAATAAGAAAGCCATGAAAGCTATACAACGATTTTTAAAAGAAAAAGTGAATACAGAATTCTATGAGTTATATGAACTTATTATTTCATCTGCGATTAATCTAATTAAATTATCTGATAAAAAGGCGTCAAGCAGATACCCTATTGGAGACCGAAAAAAGACATAACTTCAAGGAACGCCGCATGGATTATTGAAAAGAAATACGATGCTCTTATTAAGGGACTGAATTATATTAATAGTTTTGGAGGGGGAGATGTAAAGGAAAAATTTTTGACACTTGAAAAAGGGGATAGTTTAGTTCTAAATAAACCAATACAAGATGTTTCATCTATTGATATACCTGATAATTCCATAGATCTTGTGTTTACCGACCCACCATATACAGATCAGGTTCCATACCTTGAATATGCACAACTGACCTCGCAGTTATTAGCATGGGATTTGATGAAAAAAGAGAATTTGGAAAAGGAAATAGTCGTTTCTAATGCACTAAAAAGGCCAGAAAAAAAATGTGGATGATTTTGTAAGACAAATGAATAGTATGATGCGAATCGTTTCAAATAAATTAAAGAAAAAACGGACATCTAATCATATTTTATCACGATTTTACACTGAAGGCATGGAGTAATATTGTAGAAGCAGCTAAGAAGAATAATATGTACTATGTAGATCAAGTTGAAGTTCAACGGCAAAGAAAGACTATGAAAACGGTTATGTCACCAAAAAGTACATTAGAAGGAAACTATTTGATTATATTTTCTAAAAGGAAAGTACCAACAAAAAAAATTGTATAAGTTTGGTGATTACGAGCAAAGATGTAAGGAAGTTGCACGAGATATTATATTGCGACAGGGAGGAGAAGCTACATCGAAGGATTTGTATGATAAGGGAATGTTATTAGATTCAATTGAAAATGATTATATTGGTGTGATTTCAGACAAGTATAGAACGTTTGTTGATGTAATTAAAGATGATTTTGATTTTATAGATGGTTATTGGAGGATAAAAAATGTATTGGTTGATGGAGCAAAATGAACAAGATATTATAAGAGATAAGGTATTTAATCTAGCATCAACTTTAAGTGTTACACAAAAAAGAGATCAGATGGAACAGTTTTTTTCCATTTAATGGTCGTAAAAATAGAAGTGTTGCGCATGCAATTATAACTTCATTGACAAATGAGGGTGATATTGTATGTGACCCATTTTCAGGTTCAGGAATATTTATTTTTGCTGCATTAGATAAAAAACGTAGGGCTATGATGAATGAATGGGAACCTTATGCTCATAGAATGTCAACATTGCCATTTAGAATGTTGCCAGATGCTTGTAAATTAGAAGAAGAATTAAGTGAGCTTAAAAAAAAGATTAGAACCAATGATGCATGAAATATATGATACAATTTGTCCAGAATGTGGAAGGGTATTAATGCTTGATGGCTTTTTTTATGATAGGGAACCACAAGAATACTTTGTACCATCAAAACATGAAAGACTTGGACCAAATGGAGAAAATGTTATTTTTAGAAGAAATTATAAATGCCAATGTGGTTGTACACAAAAGAAGTTTGATACGAATGATCTTCATAGAATTAAAAGCCTCGAGGCAATTACAATAGATTTTCCGGAATACCGTTTTATTGAGAATTCGCGTATTAACTTTACTAATCCAGATTATATTTCTTATGATTTAATATTTCCAAAGCGTTCTAAAGTTGCTTTGGTGTATTTAAGAGATTATATTATGGATATAGCTGATGAGTTGACTAAACAGTTTTTATATGATGTGTTTTTATCAATAGTACATTTGGGGAAATATACAGATTACAGAAGTAAAAGTCAAGATGCACATTGTCCACCAATAAAATTAAAAGAAAGCAATTTGTATCATAAATTTCTAGAGAAGGTTAAGAAAATATACGCAATGTGTACTAATTTAAGGTTTGAGAAATCAAATCTAGAGATATCTTGCTGTGACTATAGATGCTATTTAGAAGGACTTGAGAATTCTAGTATTGATTTATTATTAACAGACCCGCCATATGGAGATACAGTACAATATTTTGAAATGGCTCAAAGATTCCATCCATTTATGAAGTATTCATTGAGAGATGATAACGGAAGATTAGAAAAAGAAGTGGTTGTAAGTAATTCCCCAGAAAGGCTTGATAAGAAAGGACGCGAGCAGTTTCTAAACGATATAGAGGATATATTTAGATGTGCATTTGATAAAATAAAAGAACATGGTTATTTAGTTTTGTACTTTAGACCAGAACAAAATCAATGGATTGCTGACTTGAATAAACTTAAAGTATTTGCTAGAAAACATGGTTTTGAACCATTGCTTACAATAGATGTATCGCAAAATGATCCATCTATGAGAGTTTTAGCTTCAACTACATGGTCTTTCAAACAAGATGTCTGCTTTATATTTTCAAGACTTAGTGCTTCGGAGAGAAGATGGTTTATTGATGATGTTGATATGGATGAACTGGTGTATGTCGCAGCAAGAGAATCAGCAGGTGATAGGGGAGAGTACTTTGTAAAGAATAAGTTTAATCAGGAATTTGTTAGAGTTCTTAGAGAACACAATTTAACAAGAATACTATCACCACAATATGAAGAAAAAGTAAACTTAGCTTTACTTAGATTTTGTGATAAAGTTGATGCACGATATAGATTGACTGGTGAGTCGCCATATGAAAGACTTCATTATGGAATTGATCCTGAGATTAGAATGAGAGAATTTATTCCAGTTGTAATTGAAGAATTACTTGCAGTATCTGAATCATTTACTTTCGAGCAATTTATTATTAGATTATCTACTTATTTGGATAACGGTAATAGAAGTATTATCAATAGATTACATCGAGTAAATCAATTGATTCCAGAAATATTACTTACCTATTGCAATGAGAATGAAAATAAAACTGGATTTGTAATGAAAGAACATAGCCCTAGTTATGGGGATGAAGAAGGAACAAATATATTAGAAATTGATCCTAATGATTTTGAAATTCTTATTGGTGATTATTTTAGGAAAAGAGGATTTGCGAATGTGAGTGTAGTTGGTAGGAGTAGGGACAGAGGTGTTGATGTTATTGCAACGAGTATTAGTGGAGAAATACATTTGATCCAATGTAAAAGGTATAGAACTGGTAATAATATTGGATCAAATCCAGTACAGAGAGTTGATAGTTTCAAGAGAAGCAGGGGAGCGCATGTTGCATGGGTCATTACAACATCTGACTTTACCCCTGAAGGAGCAGATGAGGCTAGAATTTCAGGTGTTCGTACTATGAATGGAGAACAACTTATGGAATCACTTAATCTTTACTATCCAAACCAATACTATATACCTAGTTAGAAAATTAATAGGTCAAAAGCATAACAGATTTATTTATGAAAGGTGAGTTGAATTTGCATATCAGAGACAAAGTAATTTTTGTATAAATATCTAATACAGTCAGTCCTACTGTGTGGAACATACTTGAGTAATATTATGAGATAAACAGAAAAAGTTTGTATTCTCTCTGATATTATTTTGATATTAAAAACATCTACAATCTCAAATAATACAAATAACACACACAAATTTGTGTATAAATCACCACTAAAACTAAACAAATAAGTTTAATTTATGATATGATTTACCGAGTGGGAATAATGGTTTGAAATAAGTTATAAAGAGCTTGTAATCCTTATAATATAGGGAGTGCAGGCTTTTGATTTTGTTATAGAAAAGATCTGTTCTATAAAATTAATGAAGCTTTTCTTACGTATTTAAACTTCTCATTGGGAAGGCATGAGGAAGTTACTTTTCTTTATTGTCTGCTAGACAGTTTTCTTAACCAAGTAAATAAGATAATTAAGTAAATAAGATTAAGTAAATAAGATACTTGAAAAAATAAATAAGAAGATATATAATACATAATGGATATGAGATCGGAAATTTAAATATCAATAGTATTTACTACCAGAACGGAAATATGAATACTATAGTAAGGAGAAGGAAAGTAAATCGAAAACAATTAGAAAAAAATATAGCGGTATTTTATCTGTACTTAGGCTTTGGAGTTCGCCTTATTGCTCCAATCGTAGTCTTGTTTCTATTAAATAAAGGCATAAGTTTTACGCAGATTATGATGCTTCAATCAATCAATGCCGTTAGTATTGTTTTGTTGGAAGTACCGACGGGTGCTATAGCTGATCTCGTAGGGAGAAAATTCAGTTTAATGTTATCCAGTATCATGTTAATTGCAGGCTTAACTGTCTATGTGATAACGAGTAATTTCTATCTATTTGTTATAGCAGAAATTATGTTTGGACTAGGATTGAGTTTAAAATCTGGAGCGGATAGTGCCCTCTTGTACGATACATTAAAAGAATTGAAACGTGAAGATGAGTTTCCAGCTATTCAGGGGAAAGCACAGTTTTATGCTTTTCTATTGCAATCTGTGGGATCAATCATCATAGGATACTTATACACGATTAATGTCAACTTGCCTTATATTGTATCTATTGGATTGATTGCTATCTCGGGAGTAGCCACTATGTTTTTCACAGAGGTACATAAACATGTAGGGGAAGAAAAAAAACCAAGTTACTTCAAACATATTAAATCCAGCGCTATGTATGTTAAAAATCATCGTAAGATTAGAGCGATTATTATGTATTCAGTTTTCATTTATATTATTTGGCGAATTGGATTCTGGTATTTTCAGCCATATATGAAGGCGGTACATATTGATGCTAGGTATTTTGGTGCTTTGTTTGCTGTATTTAATCTAGCGGCAGCCATAGGTGCAAGGAAAGTTCATGTCATTATGACGAAACTCCAAGACAAATCCCTGTTGCTACTAAGTACATTATTCGCTGGTTCTTTCTTGCTACTGGGAATGACAAGGTTATATGTTGGTGTGATTTTTATCGTAATGCAAGAATTTGCTAGAGGGATTAGAAGACCGATAATACTTAAGTATGTCAATGAGAACATACCAACGAATCAAAGAGCAACGATTATTTCTTTTAAAAGTCTATGTGAGAATTTGGCCGTGGCAATATTGTATCCTCTTGTTGGGATGCTAATGGATGGGATTGATATTGTGACACTCCATATGTATACAGGAATCGTGGTACTGATGGGGATACTTATTTTATATAAGTACTTATGCAATAGGTTACAAGAGAAGACATAATGATTGAAATGTATCATACATCGGATAATATTTTGGAGCTTATAATCCTTTGAATAAAGGGTTATAAGCTTTATTTTGTAAATCAAAATATTTGAAAAACTAATAATAAATTGGTTAAACTCGAACATTAATAGTAAAAGCCAAAATAACATTCGGAAATTCTATTGACAATTATGGGACGCTTTGATAATATAAAGTTATAAAATATATGGAGGTCAAACCATGGAAAAGTTTTTTAAGTTAAAAGAGAACAACACTAATGTAAAGACTGAAGTTATTGCTGGATTTACGACATTTATGGCTATGGCGTATATCATTGTCGTTAATCCAGGTGTACTCGTAGGATGGGAGAACATGGGTAGTCCATTGTTTAATTCCGTTTTAGTAGCAACTTGTATTTCCGCAGCAATTGGTACGCTAGTCATGGGACTCTATGCTAAGTTACCATTTGCACAAGCACCTGGTATGGGATTGAATGCATTTTTTTGCAATCACTATCATGGGTATTATGGGTTACACATTCAATCAAGGTTTAGCAATCGTTTTCATCTCAGGTTGTATTTTCATTGTACTTACTTTAACAGGTCTTAGAGAAAAGATTGTAGATGCAATTCCAGCAAATATTAAGTATGCTATCACTGCTGGTATCGGTTTGTTCATTGCTTTAATTGGTTTAAAAAATGCAGGTCTCTTAGTTATTGCAGATTCAGGGTATTTATTATGTAATTTTAGCGAGTATGATGCAGTTAAGCCTGCAATCGTAGCTTTAATCGGGCTTCTCGTTATTGCAGTATTGATGATGTATAAAGTTAGAGGTTCATTACTCTATGGTATCTTAATTGCTACAATTGTTGGTATACCATTTGGTGTAACAAATATTAGTTCACTAAAGGGTGCTAGTTGGACTCCACCAAGTATCGAACCAACATTATTTAAATTAGATTTTGGAGGACTATTTGCAGATAAGAGCCTATTTGACGCTTTCTTGGCTTTAATCATGGTAGTTGTTGCATTTACACTTGTTGATATGTTTGACACCATCGGCACATTAGTTGGAACAGCTACTCGTGCTGGTATGGTCGACAAAAAATGGTCGCGTTATCCGTATGAACAAAGCCTTAATGGCAGATGCTATCGCTACAACTGCTGGTGCATGTTTAGGAACATCAACAGTTACTACATATTTAGAGAGTAATACAGGTATTTCAGAAGGTGGTAGAACTGGTCTTACAGCTGTGGTTGTTGCTATTCTATTTATCTTAGCATTATTCTTATCACCAATTGCATTATTAATTCCTGGTGCAGCTACTGCTCCAGCACTTATTATCGTTGGTGTACTTATGATTAGTGCAGTTAAGAATGTTGACTTTGATGGTATTGACAATTCTATGCCAGCTTTCTTAACAATGGTGATGATGCCTTTCACACAAAGTATTGCAACAGGTATCGCATTTGGATTCATCTCTTACAGTGCTCTTAAATTATTCAAAGGAAAAGGTAAAGAGGTACATCCAATCATCTATATTCTTGCAGTACTGTTCATTATAAGATTTATTATCATGCCAGGTTAATACTAAATAAATTAATTTATATAACATAACCGCTTATCTATAGTATAGATAAGCGGTTTTATTTACGTTAATCATCCCATTGATTATGATCAACAAACAATTCTTTCTGGCGAAGTATCCGGTCCCGAATTTTTTTTCTTGAAAGCTGGTGGTCCAAGCACTTTTAAAATAGGTCCATAGGACAGCAACGTAATAATTAATTCAGGTTCATCCACATCATAATAATACAATTTTATCCTACAAGTACCTGTTTCCTCATTATATTCAGAGTTTCTCTCATAGTTGGATAAGTGAATAAAACAACGTTCAAACCCTTGACGTTCATTGGTTAACTCAATTTCAATGGGTTCTGTCTTTTTATGAGAGCGAATAAATGCATCAATACCTGAGGGGTATTTGGCTTCTTCAATTATATCTACACGTATCATGCGAGCAAGATTAATCTTACTGAAATAGAGTAGACGTCCCCTATTAATCAGGACAGCATTCAAGCGAAACTTATCATCTTTAATAGAATATTCGAGACGATGAGGTACAAAACTACTCCATTTTGTCATACCTTTAGCATTTAGATAAGTAATACGTAATAATTTTTTTTGCAGTAATGCCATGGAGTATCTTTTGAAAATGTTCTCGGTACTTAGTATCAGTAAAAGGATCACCATCATTAGCTTGACCCACTGTAATAACTGAATCATGGTCATATAAAGGCTCTACATCCCACAAGCTTTTTTTTTAGAGATTCAAGGTCTGTATGATCTAAGAACAAATTGATGCGATTATCAGATAGCATACTTTTTAACCACATCTTTTCTAAGTTTGACATTAGAGGTATAGGCTCAGCATTCAAAATAGATCGATAACCCTCATCGTTTTTAACAAGAAGATTATAGGATTCTGCTGTTCCATCATCTAATAATTTAGGTGATAGGCTATATAACGTCTCTTGAAAACCTTTATCTTGTAGAATACCGTATATTTGTTGTTTGGTCATGGACTCTTTATGAGCTATCTGTAATATTTCTTGAATCATCTGATAGTAGAGACCATGAACTTCACTAAATAGTTCCATCGTTAACCTCCATACATGTCAATCATTGTTCGAATATCAGCAATGAACTTGCGTTCTATACTTTCATTAGAACACTCGAATGCAATTATGCGTCCAATAAAAGTACGTAGCCAAGGTACCATCTCATTGGCATCAATGACAAGAATCTCATAATGAAATGTATTACTTGTAATCTTTGTAAGCTCACCGTGTCGACCTTCACGGTGAATACGGTCAATAAGATAGCTCTCATATATTTCATCAATATGCAAGGTCATTTTAACAGATTCTAGGACATTACGATGATAGATATTAACCGCCCAACTATCCTCTCGTAAGGCTAATAGATTATCTTGATGTTCCCTGAATTCTTTAACTGGATTACCAATGGTCACCTTTTGAATATAATCAAGACGATAATTCCCATAGCTCTTCGTAAAATAACTATAGGCAGATACATAACGTCTACCCAGACTAACATTACGGATAATTTTAAGCGGTATAATCTTTAAAAGCATAACCTTGCCTTGGCGTCTATTATATATATGTATATCTACCCACTTATGATTTTTTTTAATAGCGAACAGAAGTTGTAGCAACATATCATCATCAAGGGTATGTGCAATATAAAAATGGCGAAATGAAAAGATAGTGATGGGTTCAACATGGTTTATTTTCTGTCTGATAAAAGAACCAAGAATCCCAACAGGGATCACATTCTGATAATAGCCACAGGCAATATATAGTTTTTTAACGAGAGCACCCATCAAATTTTCTATAGGTGAAGGCTTCAAAGAGTAAACCAGAGTCCGACCTTTTTTAGTACTGGTTAGATAACCCTTTATGGTATATTCTTTTAATTTATTACGTATGGTCATGGTATCAGGTGGCTTCATCATATCGAGTTTACTGAAATAACGTTCATAGATTAAGTCTGATAATGTATTAACAGATATATCCGATTCAGATAATAAGGTATCTATGATCATAAAGTGAAGCATAATATCATTATGGGTAAAGGATTTGGTCATCCATGTCTTCGATAAAGGATTCTGTTCCATGTTCTGTGTATCTGTTGATATAAATAAGCGTTTTCCACGTGTTGAGTGTTCAGCCTGTATATAATCCGATAAGTAACTCTCAATACGCCGACGTTCATTGTCATAGCTTCTACTGCTTTTTTTTATCATAGTCATTACGACTTTTATAACCATATATTAAGAAATCCTTTATGTAATGACGTATACGTTCATGGTTCTTAACCAATTCATTAAATTCTGCCATATAAACTCCCCCCCCGAGTAACCAATCCTTGATTAGGTTCTTTACACGTATAAATACATTCTTAATCCAAGGCTATTGGTTATAAGAAGTATCCAATGTATTAAAAATGTTAGCATTCATTACATCATGTGTCAAGTTCGCAACTTTTTTTTAATGATAAAGAAATATTCTCATGGTAGTATATGGATATCAGGAATAAGGGAGGAAATCATCGTGTTTGTAATATATGATAAGCAGAAAAAATAAGTTTCCTATAAAAGTATGGCTTGATTCGCGAGAAGATATAGAAGAAGGGTGTCTAGAACAAGCCGGTAATCTATCCAATCTACCATTCTTACATAAGTGGGTTGCGTTAATGCCAGATACACATATGGGTAAGGGGATGCCCATTGGTGGTGTAATTGCTACGAAAGATGTGATTATACCCAATGCAGTTGGTGTGGATATTGGATGCGGTATGGCTTTTGTAGAAACAGATGTGAAAGCTGATAGGTTGAGGGGTATTAAGACACCTAATGGCAGTCTTATCCAAGGCATCATTGGTGATATCCTCCGTAATATTCCTGTAGGCTTCTCCCACCATCGAGAAAAGCAAACCAGTAAAGTATTGGACGAAGCCATGGGGAATATGATGAAATATCAAGAAGCTGAAAATTTACTTAAAGAAATTGAAGATGGCTACTATCAGATAGGAACCTTAGGTGGTGGCAATCATTTTATAGAGTTACAAGAGAATGAAGAAGGTTATGTCTGTATCATGTTACATTCTGGAAGCCGACATTTTGGTTATAAGGTATGTAATCATTACCATAACTTAGCTAGAGAATTGGGTCAAAAATGGTACACATCTGTACCTGATCACTATCGGTTAGCCTTTTTGCCTATAGAGAGTAAGGAAGGTATAGCTTATATCCATTGGATGAACCTTGCACTTGATTTTGCTCATGAAAACCGTAGAAGTATGATGGAGGCTGTCATGCTAAGCTTTGATAAATGGGTCAAGAAGCATGGTGGAGGCGCACCAACCTACAAAGAAGTGATTAACTGTCATCACAATTACGCTGCTTTAGAAGAGCATTATGGTGAGAAAGTCTGGGTTCACCGAAAAGGTGCTATATGTGCTGAGAAAGATAGATTAGGCATTATTCCAGGAGCCATGGGTTCTTACAGCTATATTGTTAAAGGTAAAGGTAACCCAGATAGTTTCAATTCTTGTTCACACGGAGCAGGCAGACTTATGTCAAGAAAGAAAGCCATGGAAACGATCCGTGTTGATGAGGTTATGAATGACTTGAAGGCAAACCAAGTGGTATTAGGTAAAAGAAGCAAACATGACGTACCAGAAGAATCACGATATGCTTATAAAGATATTGATCAGGTGATGGCTAATCAAGTAGACCTTGTAGAACCGGTCATGAAACTTAAGACCATAGGTGTTGTGAAAGGTTAAATATACAGGGAATAATAGATTTACCTTAACTTCCATTGTTGTGGAACCTATAACTATGGACTAAGATGAGGTTGATATAATGAAATGGTGAAGGCATAACATATGCATGTATGTTATTGGTCTTCTATACATAGAACATGGTGACTATCTCTATGCTAAGACGTAAAAGTCTTGCGGTGCCCAGTCTGTGACTTAGGGTATGTCAGATGATAGTATATGATTAATTTTAAGTTGAATGAGAGGTTTAATTCCTCAGAGTGCCTTGATGGCCATTCAAACCAAGATGGTAACACGTGATTGTGTGGGGTTCGAGTCCCCAATTGTATCAGCAATAATGGGTATTGCTTAATTCATGTTAATCTGTTATATCCCAAGTGTCTATTAGCAACACCAATAGATGCACTAGAGTCTCACTCGCAATCAGGGGATACCGTATATATAACAGGTATATCCATGGTACTTCATTCGTCATAAGCTATTGAAATGACGAAGCTGTGCCACCGATATGCATGTTTGTCTACTTAACTATGGTTCCGTGATGACTCTAGTTGGGGTTAACAGCCATTAACACAGAACGAAAGGGGTATGAATAATGAAAGTATTTATTAAGAATAATGAAAGAGGGAATTAGATGTGATCAATGTGGCTTATAACCAGTTAGTTGCACACTACTGTGAAGGTCGTTTAATGGGTATTTTACCAACAGGTAAATATGCCTTTTGGAATATACATCATAAAAATGAATTTCAAGTGATCGATTTTATTAAAACAGAGATTGAAGAAGATTTTGATAAGACTTTATTAAAGCATCCACAGTTAAAAGGCAAATTTATGGAGGTACATATTGCGTCCTATGAAAAAGGCATTCTACTCTATGACCATAAGATGCAGAAAATCTTACAACCAGGTAGATATTTCTATTGGACGCGTTATAAGGATGTTGCAGTAAAGAAAGTGGACTTACGTAAGACACAGATTGATATGGTTGGGCAGGAGATTATGACAGCAGATAAAGTGACCTTACGTATGAATTTCGTCTGTGGTTATCGTATTATGGATATAAATAAAGTGATTATGGAGATTCAGGATATTTATACTCAGATGTATGTACTCTTACAACTTATCTTAAGAGAATATGTAGGAACGCTTAAATTGGATGAGTTACTAAAAGTAAAGCATGAGATAGGAGACTATGTTCTAGAGCGACTTAAGGAAAAAGAAGAGGCGTTAGGCGTTGAGTTCCTAGATGCAGGTGTAAAAGATGTCATCTTACCAGGTGAGATCAAGGATATCCTCAATACAGTGTTAATCGCTGAGAAGAAGGCACAAGCTAAGGTCATTACCAGACGTGAGGAAATTGCGTCAACAAGAAGCTTGTTGAATACCGCCAAGCTCATGGATGAGAATACGACTTTGTATAAACTAAAAGAACTTGAGCATATGGAGAAGATATGCGACAAGATTGGACACTTATCCGTAACAGGTGGAGCCAATATGATGGAGATGTTAACACAAGCTTTTATAAAATAAATCAGAAGAGGTGGATGGTATTTTCAACTTTTGACAAAATAGTGCAGGGTTCTTACATGAAAAGTAGTGTTTAACTTATAAAACCACATAAAACCGAATGATTATTATTAAAATACGATTAATGTTCGATAAATGATGTTGACTTTTTGTAAACCCTTTGTTAAAATAAAAAGGTAAATTGAGATGACGACTCTGTATGACTGGCGGAAGTGGGAGTACCCACAGGAAGTACAGAGATAATGATGCCGACCGCCTGGGCAGCAGTGACTAAATGAAGTCTGTGTGCTCAGGCGGTCTTTTTTATTATTCACAGTACAAAATAACTTCTGTTATGCAAGACTGAAGGTATTGGTAATTTAACGAAGTGATTTTTGTACAGATCAACTGCCTGACCCATAGAATGATCTTAGTCCAAGGGATGAGACATGGATGTCCATTCCAGTACGTATTAAGAAAGGGTTGGTAGCATGAAACAGTGGTATCATTTCAATGAGGGTCTTTGGCAAAAGGAAATCAACGTGCGTGATTTTATTCAGCACAATTACATGCCATATGCAGGTAATGAAAGCTTTCTAGAAGAGGCTACACCAAGAACAAAGGGCTTATTAGCTAAGCTTGAGAAACTGAAAGCAGAGGAACTAAAAAAAAGGTGTCTTATCCATTGACACGAAAACAGTATCCTCTTTACTGACATTTGAAGCAGGATACTTAGACCAAGACAAAGAATTAATTAAAGGTATTCAGACAGATATGCCCCTTAAACGGGCCATTAATCCATTTGGTGGCATACGCATGACAAGAAGTGCGTGCGAAGCTTATGGTTATGAACTCAATCAAAAGGTTGAGGAGGAATTTACATATCGCACAACCCATAATGATGGGGTGTTTCGGGTATATTCTGACGAAATGAAGTTAGTACGAAAAAACGGGCATTATTACAGGTCTACCTGATGCTTATGGTAGAGGACGTATTATTGGTGATTATCGTCGGGTAGCACTCTATGGTGTGGATTATCTTATCCAAGAAAAAGAGAGAGATATGAAAGCCTACAGTAATAAAGCCATGACGGAAGAGAACATACGATTACTAGAAGAAGTATACCGACAGATTGATTTCTTAAGCAAATTAAAAGAGATGGCATTGATGTATGGTGATGATATTTCAAAACCAGCTATAAATGCAAGAGAAGCCATACAATGGACCTATTACGGGTACTTAGGCGCTATTAAGGAACAAAACGGTGCCGCTATGTCCTTGGGACGAATTAGTACATTTATTGATATTTATATAGAGAGGGATATGCTGGAAGGCTTGTTAACGGAACAAGGCGCTCAAGAACTTATAGATGACTTGGTACTAAAGCTACGTATGGCAAGGCAACTGCGTACACCTGAATACAATGAATTATTTGCTGGAGATCCTATGTGGATCACAGAAGTGATCGGTGGCATGGGTGAAGATGGTCGAACGCTTGTGACGAAGAGTTCCTATCGTTTTATGCATACACTCTATACACTTGGACCAGCACCAGAACCGAATATCACCATATTATGGGCCAAGGATTTACCAGAAGATTTCAAAGCCTATTGTGCCAAGGTATCCATCGATACAGATTCTATACAGTATGAAAACGATGACCTTATGCGGCCAAGATATGGTGATGATTATGGTATCGCTTGTTGTGTATCGGCGATGAAAATTGGTAAGCAGATGCAGTTTTTTGGAGCAAGATGCAACCTGCCTAAAATACTCTTGATGGCACTCAATGGTGGTAAAGATGAAATATCAGGTATCCAAGTTGGACCAAAACTACCACCTATAGAAGGAGAAGTGCTGAACTATGAAAGGGTAGTAGAACGTTTAGATACATATATGAAATGGTTGTGTGGACTATACGTTAATACCATGAATGTGATACACTACATGCATGACAAATATGCCTATGAAAAGTTACAGATGGCATTACACGATACAGAAGTAGAACGAACCATGGCGTTTGGTATGGCGGGTCTATCCGTAACAGCCGACTCACTAAGTGCTATAAAATATGCAAAAGTAACACCTGTTCGAGATGAACAAGGTTTGATTATAGATTATAACATACAAGGCGACTATCCTAAATTTGGTAATGACAATGACAGGGTGGATGCGATTGCTAAAGGGTTGACCTCCCAATTAATCAATGAGCTGAAGCTACATAAAACTTACAGAAAATCTACCCCGTCATTGTCAATTTTAACCATAACTTCTAACGTGGTTTATGGTAAAAAAACAGGGGCAACACCTGATGGAAGAAAACAAGGCGAACCTTTTGCACCTGGTGCGAATCCCATGCATAACAGAGATGAAAAAGGTGCATTAGCATCACTGCATTCAGTGGCTAAAATCCCATATGATTGCTGTAGAGATGGTATATCTTGTACTTTCTCTATTCGTCCAGAAGCCCTTGGAAAAGGTGAAAATAATCGTATTAGAAATCTAGTGAGCATACTAGATGGATACTTCTTACACGATGCTCATCACATTAATGTGAATGTGCTAGATCGTGAGAAATTAATGGATGCTATGGAACACCCAGAGAAATACCTAACTTAACCATACGGGTATCGGGCTATGCAGTTAATTTCAATCGACTCAGCAGAGAGCAACAAGAAGAAGTCATTAAACGAACGTTTCACAACAAATGTTAAGGATTTATGATAAATTAACGTAACACTATTCATCAAAAAATAAGGAATTTACTATGTATTAGTTGAGTTCCAACCATATAGAAGGGAAAATAAACCTATGAAAAGAGCATTAATAAGTGTATCCGATAAAACAGGAATTGTAGAATTTGCCAAGAAACTTGTGGACCTAGGTGTTGAAATTATTTCTACAGGTGGTACAGCAAAAAAAACTCATTGACGCTGGTGTTGATGTCATTGGCATTTCCGATGTAACAGGATTTCCAGAATGTCTGGATGGACGTGTGAAAACACTTCACCCAAATATTCATGCAGGGTTATTGGCCATCAGAAATAGTGAGAAACATATGCAACAATTAGAAGAATTACAAGTAACACCTATTGATTTAGTGGTTGTTAATCTCTATCCTTTTAAGCAGACCATCTTAAAAGAAAATGTTACAAGGGAAGATGCGATCGAGAACATTGATATTGGTGGACCGACTATGCTTCGTTCAGCAGCTAAAAACTTCCAAGATGTTGCTGTGGTTGTTGACCCAGAAGATTATGATAAAGTCCTAGAAGAAGTAGTAGCTAACAAGCAAGTATCTTATGAGACGAAGTTCTACTTATGTTCTAAAGTATTTGAGCACACAGCCCATTATGATACGTTAATAGCTAATTATATGCGCGGGCAAAGAAATGCAACAGATCTTCCAGAAACCATCAGCATGACTTTTGAAAAAAGTTCAAGATATGCGTTACGGAGAGAACCCACATCAAAAGGCTGCTTTTTATAAAGAAGTAAGTAACACAAAAGGCTGCCTAACTAATGCAGTACAATTACATGGAAAAGCCTTATCTTTTAATAATATCAATGACACCAACGGTGCCCTTGAATTATTAAAGGAGTTCGATGAACCAACTGTAGTAGCTTGTAAACATGCTAACCCATGTGGCGTAGGTAGTGCAGCTAGTATTTATGAAGCCTATGTAAAAGCATATAAAGCTGATCCAGTATCCATCTATGGTGGTATTGTCGTAGCTAATCGTGAAATTGATGGACCTACAGCTGAAGAGATCAATAAAATATTCGTAGAGATTGTGGTAGCACCTGGTTATACAGAAGGGGCACTAGAGGTTCTTAAGAAGAAGAAAAATATTCGTGTTCTTACATTAGATAACATCATGCAAAAACAGCCAGATACGGCTTATGATCTTAAAAAAGTAAGTGGTGGATTATTGGTTCAAACCATTGATAATGCATTGTTACCAGAAAGCGTAGAGGTTGTTACAAAGACACAGCCATCCAAAGAACAAATGGAAGATTTACAATTTGCTTGGAAAGTTGTAAAATATGCTAAGTCTAATGGTATTGCCATTGGCAAGGATAAGATGTCAGTAGGTGTAGGACCAGGACAAGTTAATCGTATTTGGGCTTGTAAGCAAGCCATAGAGCATGCTGTTGAACACCTTGGAGAAGACGCTTTAAAGGGAGCAAGCCTAGCATCAGATGCATTCTTCCCATTTGCAGACTGTGTAGAAGAAGCAGCAAAAGCAGGTATCACCTGTATTATTCAACCAGGTGGTTCCATTCGTGATAAAGAGTCCATTGAGGCTTGTGATAAGTATGGTATTGCTATGGTATTTACAGGTATGCGTCATTTTAAACATTAGATAATTGATAATTAATCCTATAACTTATTCATAGGTAAGGGACTGCTTCATGCTTTGGCATGGAACAGTCCCTTTATTTTTATGGTATAGGAAAGTACTGCGTTTTGCTTGCAAGGTACCATACTTTCCTATATC
>JDSF01000100.1_pt1 | contig 68053 bp, 86 predicted proteins | sample 199441 | NCBI WGS metagenome assembly JDSF01 (sample SAMN02592751, study PRJNA231836) | bioreactor metagenome | isolation source: continuous culture bioreactor denitrification-DNRA | place: Germany: Bremen
TAGATTCATAATTTATAAGTAATTCACCATGTATCACATCATAGATTTTAGTATTAATATAATTGGATATTATAATTAGGCAAGAACGATTATTATTGCTTAATAATAAAATATTTGATATTATTTAATGATAATGTGGTTGTGTAATTTTATTAGGTATAATAAGGAAATATAAGTTGGTGATAATAAATATGTTAGTTTTGAAAATAGTAGTTGTTCTATGCTTAATCGCATTAACTTGTCTTGTATTCATGCTTATATTGGATATATCAAGTAAATTAATGCAAAAGGTTATATTATTAATATTGTTTATTCTCATTTGTAGTCTAGTGATTATTATTGAGACATACTATAATAGCTTATGTTATAGTCGTTATGAATTTGGTGAAATGATTGCTGGCTATATATTTATTGTAGGATTAATTATAGTTTTAGTAGCAAGGATTATTACTAAAGTTAAAAATTATATTGATAATAATAAGGGTAATTGAACTATATTTAAGGATAGATTATACTAACGACCATTTAGAGACTAATATCAGATCTGGTAAGAGCAAAATTTAATTTTGCTCATATCTAAAGAGTACAAAAAAACCTAAGGTTAAAATTACATATCTTAAAATGGTATAAATCGATTCGGAGGTTATATGCTTATCTAGCCAAAAGTCTATAACGGTAACTAGAGTTATCACAATAATAAAGCGAAATACTTTCGACTTGGGGAATATTTTATTTTTATATGGAAAGCGTTCATCTAACCTAAAAAGTAAGTATGATAGAGCAAAACAAATTATAAGTGTATAAACCAAATTCTTATTATTTACCCCCTAGTAAATTTAGTAGCTTGTGAAGTATAAAGCATTATATTTAATTTGACAAGAAGAACATATTGAAATAAATATGAACAAAATGATATTGCAGATGTATAAATACACATAAAAAAAATAACGGTACGCTTTTATAAATAAAGAAGGTACCGCAATTGTAACTTACATTTTTACATAAGAAAAGAATAATTAAATTAGTGAGAAGTCTCTTTATATTTTTTATGTTGTATGTAAGCAGACACAAGAAATAAAATAGCATTTATTAAATTGAGTAGAGCTGCTGGATGATTATTAGACATGAATATGCAACTGCCTATTAAAAAGCACAATGCAGCAAAAACAAATGCATTTCTTAGTATTTTTGATTTCATAGAGTATCACCTCGGTGATATTTTAACATTAACAGATGATATTGGCAACTAAAATAAGAGCAATTATTAAGAAAGGCTAAATAAATAGATTATAATTTTTAAAATCGTTAGTTCAGAATGGTATGCAGAAATATTATGTTTTTGTGTTAATGAAGGATGACTATTTAGTAATAAAACATAGAAATAACATGAATAGAAAAGATAGTAAGTATATAACTTTAAACAATTTACTCTGTCTAGATTTTAAATCAAGTATTATTAATAATGGAGTAGAAACCATAACTATATAACCAGAAGTTGATAGGTCACCATTAATAGCTAAAACAATGAGGATAATATCCATAATAAAAATAAGTGAATAGCCTAATATTAAATTATCTTTCATAATAAATCACCCCAATACATTATAACATAATTATAATAGGTATGAAGAAACAAACTAATGCTTGGTTTAGTGATTATAGATATTGATTGCAAAGTTAATTACTGGGGAATGTAAGCAAATTTATTTAATAATTAATTTTACATATGCTTAATTTAATGTAGACAGAACTTTATTTCTGTATCATAACTGGATAATTCTATATGATTTTCAAAAACGGTTATCTGATGAACGATTGAGTGGATAATCTTTTTTTTGTTATGTTGCTTATATTTGATTGGTATTTTCCGTATTAAATGAGCCTAAAAAGTAGATAATTACCTTTTGAAAGAATAAAAACATAATATTTATAATATAAAGACTACATTAAAAAAAATATTAAAAAGATTAATATATTACAAATTATCTTGCATTAGTGCTATTGGTATAATAAAATGATTTTGGGTTGATAAATATGAATTAAGGAGAGGTTGATATATGCTAAAAAGAATTATTGCAATAGCAATGTTATGTGTGGTTTTTGTTTCGTCTAGTACTATAATTAATGCTGGTACAACAGTTTGTTCGGATTCGCCTGATGGAAAACATCATATGCATGTACAAGGACCGTCTACAATGGAAGTTGGTACATCAAAGGTATATGGTGAAAACATATTATTAAATAGGCTTGCAGGGTATTATGAGTGTAGATATTGTGGTGATGGAATTGTAGTAGAGGGAACTCACCCTAATTATTATGTTGGAGATTATATCTATTCGCATGATTTTTATTACTTTTTTGATAATGGAATAGATCATAGAGTAGTTGTTAAAAGTTATGATGATATTCATTATACATCTGGTACATTTAGATGGTTTTAAATTTTACAACTAGTCTAAATTAGAATTATGCAATGAATTGGTAATGAAATATATCAACCTATTACCAATTATGTTAGACAGTATATGGCGGTGTTACTTAAGTTATAATGATATTGATAGAAGTGTATAAGAGAGCCTTTTCGATTTTAAGAGCCGAGAGGGCTTTTGTAATTATGAAGGAAATGTGGGAATGAATATACTTCGCTTTGTCATATCACCCTTACCGTTCATCGTTTTTTTTACCTGAAAAATCAAAATTATTATCCGTACGCATTAGTATATATTATATAACGGTTTTAATATCAACACAGTTTAAAAAAATTTTCCAGTTCCTGTTGATGGGATATAGAATTTCTCCTATTATTGGATATTTTATATCAATTACTTGGCTTATGAAATCTAGAGTTAATGTCTAGTGTTATATCATGTGAAATAAAACTAGGGCACTTTAATATTGAATGCCCATTGAAATCCACGACAATCTTAAAATAGATTGGATGTGGATTTTATATAGCTAACATTATTAATAAACCATGTTACTAATACCGATATATAATTAAAGGACTAATTTACTCTAAAGTGTAGGATATGACAAAATTGAATCTGTTAGATACGTGGGGAGGGATATTGCGTGGAGAGCAAATTCAAAAGAAAACAGAAGGAAATCGTCATCATAGAAGAACAAAATGATACCTCAGAGGGTACCATACTACAAGGGAGTCAAATATTTGGTTCACTCGTACAAACAAAACATCTTGCAAATATCATTAAAAGATCTAAGTGGATTAATGGTACAATAATTGAAAATCACGCCCGAGCTTTGCCAGAACGACCTTCGTCATGGGGTGAGCAAAGCGGAAATATAGAATCGCGAAGATGTATCAATTATAATGCGTGGATTAAGGGTCTTACAGTATTGGATGACAAAGAGAAACAGGCAATCAGAGAAATAGAGAATAACGAATATCTGAGAAGAATAGCTAATGGTATTGAGGAACTTAATGGTAAGTTAGATGATGTGACAAAAGACTTAGATTTTGTTGTAGATTCTCTAGGAGAAGATTTTCAGATGTTTGAAACATTTAATAAGAAAGACAAAGAAGAATTTCAACAACTGCGAGAAGTCCTAGAATGTAATTCGTTAGATGATAGTGAAAAGATAAAAGAGCTAATTAAAAATAGAGGTCATAATAAGTATACAAAAAATTTTGCTAATGGCTTTAATGAGACATATAATAGATAGAGATTAGGTACTCAAATAGTTATGTCAAGGTGGTGCTAGAAAGTCTAATATACCACCTTGACTTTGCTTATAATAATTATGTTATGGTGTTATACCATGAACAACTTCAAAATCTTTTTTTTGAAAGACAAATCCTTGTTCTCCAGACTCGAATGCTATGTGATATAATTCCTCGAGTTCCTTTGTAAAGTATTTTTGATGGCTGGTTACTCCAAAGTGTTTTGGCTGGTGAACGAATATCGTCATAGAATTCACTGATATCATTAATGGATGTAGCCCACTTTTCTGGAAGCTTATCTAAGTCCATAAGTTCCACATCAGCAATATGAAATCTGCCAACAATGTCTTTTGAAAGTACGACATCATAAGTGGTGGCATTAAACGTAATAATAGGGAATGTTTCATCTTTTTGTGCAAGGTAACTAGGACCACCTGGTCTGCCTTCTCCGTATACGCCATTTTTCTTAACACGAATTCTTTGTAGAGGTTCGCTAGCTGTTACATCATTACTATCTGTCAGCGTGACATAAGCATTTTTGTATTTATTTATTTGGTATAATTGTCCATTCTTATCGGTAACATATATGTTAAGATAATATTTGCCATTAGCTGCGATATTACCATCAACATTATAAAATGGTTTCCATTCTCTTCCATCCCATGAGAAAATATATGTCCCAGGTTTATATTTAACTTGAGGAAGAATAACATTTAGGTGTCCGCCTAAACTATTGGCTATATAAATACTTATGGTAGCTTCTTCGGTGAGCGTTATACTTCCAGTAATAATATCATCGATCGTATCATTATTTGGCGAGAATGTAGTTTTATCAAATTTTGCTTCGGGTAATAGGGATAGGAGTCTTTCATGAGACGTATTGGGTCTGGATACGTGAATTCTATCTTTTACTATCGGAGGAATTGCTACATTGGGCAGTGGATATCCCAGCTCATTCCCAAAGAAATACATATCATAAGACATAGAATCTACATAATTCCCTTCATTATCCTTCAAATCCCATACTAATTCATAAGTCCCTGGTGCTGTATATGGTATATCAATTCTTCTGATGCAATCTCTTAGATCATAAGACCTGTAAGTGTAAAAGGTAAATTTTGTTGGACGATTAATTTTATATGTGATGGTAACTTGTGGTGAGGTGTCTGGCAGAATTTCAATTTTTCTAGCTGATATATCTAGGATTTCCACTAGAGGTTGTCTAGAGGCATCTACTACCATTCTATTTATATTTGGCTGTTCTTTAAGATATCTATTAACCAGTACCGCCATCTGTTCTTTAGTGGCATACATCTTAGGTCCGATAAAGTCATTTTTTATCCCGTTCATAAGATTATATTGATTGGCAAATCTCATTCTTGTATATGCCCATTCTGATATATTACCTGCATCAGTATAGGTGAGTTGGAAGCTGTTTGGATATGAGATCATGATATTGATGGCTTCTTCATGCAATTCAAGAGCATTGACTAACATAGCAGCCATCTGCTCTCTCGTACATTTGCTATCAGTATCAAAGATGTTGGGGGTCATACCTTTGATAATACCTTTTTGATAAGCTGCTTCTATGTATGGATAAGCCCAATGGTCTAGTGGTACATCTTGAAATGTTGGCTCAGTAGGGAGCTGAATATCATCCATTCCCATTGCCCTCATTAGCGTTGCTACCATCTGAGCGCGTGTAATAGGTTGACTAGGGTTATAATTGCCATCTTCATCTCTTGTAATAATTTGCCTCTTGAATAGTTTTGTAACAGATTCTCTAGCGTAATCTGAAACAAGATGCAGATCTTTGAGTTCTCTAGTATCTGCTGAGTATATATCAGTTGATATAATGAAGAATAAGCAGAATAAGAAAAATAAACCTATAGAGCATTTGAATTTATTATATAAAGCGTGCATATTTATCCTCTTCTAGTAATAGATAAAATTTTATTAAAACAATTATAACAAAATAAATTACGGAAGTAGCATGTCAATGATTTCCAATGCTTGTAGTGAGTAAATAACCTTATTTTTTACCAGTTTACCCTTTACTAATCTAAAAATAAAGCTCCTAATTAAATTTAAAATCAGTTAAGGGCTGTTTTCATATATCCAGTAACGGTATTATCTAAAAAATGAAAGTATGAAGCGTAGGTTGAGTAGGTGTCGAATAATGTTGTGAATGATTAATTTTATGTAGTTTATCCAATTAACCATACCGTTTATCAGGATTTGCTGAAAAAAAAATATGAAATAGTGTATGATAGCTAATGATATAAAAAGGAGGAAGATTATGGAACGTATTACTTATAGTAGCATGGATTTAGAAAACAATGAGATAAAATTACAGGATATGGGATTAAGGATTCAGGAATTAGCAAGAAAGTTTTCAACTATTCAAAATTCTATTGACATAAATATACAGAATAGAGATAATATACATAATCAACTTAACATAACTCATGGTAAAATTATGAAGTTAGAAGATTGCATATGTAGAACAGGAAAAATAATCAATGGAGCAATGATGAGTTATAGTAATTGTGAAAAGGAATTGAACAATATTTTAAGTGAATTATTTAATTTTTCCAAAGATAAAACTGAATCGATGAATAGTGAAATGAAAGTAAATAGTGATTTCAAAGATAAGGAACTAAATTTATTTAGATGGATAAGAAAGATTATTAAAAAACTCGATAGTCCCACAAAAAGCATAAAGCAGTTTTTTTGATAGTCAAGGTGTTAGGGTTAATAATGCGTATGAAGATCACGAAAAGGATACTTCGAAAATAGGTATGGTAGATGATAAAGAGATAGATAGAAACTTTGTAGGGGCAGTTCAAAATGTTGAGTCCGGTGTTGCATCGATTGAAACGGAAGTAAAAGATGGAATTAAGAAATTTATTGATAACTTGCGTGAAAAACTTAAGCAATTTTTGCCTTCGACGGATAACGAGACTAAACAAACAGATGATATAAAAGATATGGATCAAGTGGATGAAGAAATTATAGAAGTAGAACCAGAGTATAATAGTTATGTAACATCTAAGCAACTTGAGGCTATAGGGTGGAATGATGTCACAGACGAATTGGTTGAAGAATTAAATAGAACATTAGAAAAATATGATATTACAACAGTAGATAGAATTAAACATTTTATTACTCAAGTAGCATATGAAAGTGGATTTGGAAAATATCGAAAAGAGTTAGGAAAGGATTCTTATCTTGAGGGTAAATCATATGGTAAAAAGTATAGTGGAGCAGGATATATTCAATTAACATGGGATTACGAATATCAGGCTTTTGCAACATATTTAATACTCAATGCATTTAGTGACTTAAACGAGACTGTTTCATATCAGAACCCTAAGAATAGGGGGAGAGATGATATAAAAAATGCATATGAAAAAGTAATAAAATTAGCTCATGAAAAAGGCTATGACATAAAAAAATATACAAATATTGTAGATGTTGGTAGGGACTATGTTGCAGAGAATTATGCATGGGAAAGCGCTGGCTATTATTGGGCAACTAAAAATCTTAATAATGTTGTTGACGAAGGGGGGGGCGGTAGATGATATAACAAAAAATAGTTAACAAATATACGGATTCTTATAATAAGCGTAGAGATACTTATGAAACTATATCAAAATTAATGGAATAGGGGAGTAGATTATGAGATGTCTAAAAGGGTATGCTATGATAATAAGTTTTATTATCTGCATTTCAGGATGTCAGCAAAAACAAGTAATGGATGATGAAAGGAAAATCTATACAGAGTCTAAAGATACTATAACCAATAATGATCTCTCATTAGAGGAAAATCATTATAGGACCAGTGAAAGTTATAGTATTGGGTTAAGTGTTATTGAAAACAAAGACATGTCTAGGCCTGAAGGTAATAAAGAATGGATTAAAACCCTTAAGATAAATTATCCTCAAATTTATAACATGGAGGATTATGATAAGGAAGTGCGGCTAAATAATTTGTTAATTAATGCTGCAATGAATAAGATGGATTTTATTAATGAGAGAGATTATATCGATTATACAATAAACTATAAAATCATGGAGGTAAATGAAAATATATTAAGTATATTATTTATAGGTGAATCCCATTACCCGGGTAGAGCATATAATATGGCTTACACGATTACTATTGATTTAACGACAGAAAAAGTAATGGATTTGTCAGAGTTTTACATAGTCAACAATGAATTTTTAGACCACTATGATCATGGTCGATTTCGATTAGTGGAGAATAACTTTGAAAACATTGATGATAATAAACTGTTCATTGAGGAATATATGAAGGACTATAATAATAAAACACATGCACATGACTTCTATATCATTGGAGATAACATAGGTATTATTATACCAGTACCCCAAGCGATGGGTTATATCATACTAGAGAGTATGACTAAATAAGAGATGAAGTAGATTGAATTTCAAGTTCAGTAGAATAAATTAATATATATTAGTAAAAAAATATATAGAAACAATAATCTTAGTAGGTGATAATAGATGCATAACATTACTTTCGATAGATTCATCGGTAAAAAGGTCATTGGAATTAACGATATGTATCCCCTTTTCATATTCGAAGAAGATGGGAATTTAATAATTGAATGTTCATGGCGATTAAGAGATAATAAAACTATATTTGTAGGTTGTAGCGAATATGATTCGAAAGAAACTCATAAGGAAACACATGAGAAATTATTAAAACTAATGATAGGCCAAGTGGTTGAAAGCATGAAGCTTATACCTCCTGTATCTGATTTGAATATTAGTTTTAACAATGGATTATATCTGGAATTATTTAGTGACAGCAATGTTTATGAAAGCTGGTCCTTATCTGATGGGGAAGACTTTGACCTATTATCTGCAACAGCAGGACAAGGCTGTCTTTTTTGATGCGTAATAATTACGGAGAGCTAAACTTAAAAAATATAAATATATACAGACTGATTACAGAATAGGAATGACTTATGAAAACAAAAGAGTTATTAAATAAAATTAAATCAGGGGTAAAAGAATTTAATGGAATTTTAGAGATTGTAATTTAAGATCTTGTGTTTTAGATATACAAGTATAAAGAAAACAGAATTTAACAATTGCTTAGTTGATGGAACAGATTTTAGTTTTTTCTCTAATAAATGATTTAACACTTAATCATGTGAGTTGTTATGATTTAATGATGACTAATGAGAATTTTCATTTGCTGCAATCTGACGAATCAATAGGATTTCATATAGATGGGATTGAACATGGTTGGTTTTCTCTTCGTGTATGTGCGCAAAAAAAGCTATACGAGGATGGAGGCTTCGGATTATCTAGGTAATGATGCTCCAACTAAAGTTCTAAAAACGCTTATATATTTCTATCAATGTAATGAGGAGTACTGTGAAAGATGGATATGTTTTGATGATGAGCCCGGGGCTGTTATGATGAAACTAGTTAAGATGAATGACTTAATAAATATGTTGATATCTGATGGAAAAATGGATGCATATCATATTCCTAAAGAAGAAATATCCCTTGATAAATATATGGGAGATGTCAGAGTTAATATTAATACTAACTTAGCGAATATTAGCAGAGAATATATAAAAGCATACCATAAAATCATTAATCAGATGGGAGTTAAGGCATATGAGGAACATTGGTTTAAAGCTCCTAATGAAGAATTAAACATACTAAAAGAGCTTATGAAAGGTAATCTTGGATAAATAAATGGGAAAAAATGCAATAGAAAACATAATTTAAATATGATATAATTTTGATAGTGCTTGATGCCTAGAACATCAAGCACTACTTTTGAAAAAAGATATAATCACTATTAAAGAGTGGTAACGAAGATAAGATAATTTATATTAACTCTAGAGTATAGACTTTGGAGTTTTTTGGTCCCAATACTTAAAATGGTGATTTGACTGATGGGAAAAGCTTGAAGGATAAGGAGAGTAGATATGACAAGAAAAAAAGAAAATCATGATGGTTTTATTCGGAATAATCATCGTAATTGGTGTTGCCATGTGGATAAAAAAATTTCTCGGAAAATAGTAAGGCATATACATTTAATAAACAAGGTGAAGATTTTGTTCTCAATGGTCAGCCAGAAAAAAGCCATAGAAGCTTTTGAAAAAATCTCTTGAAGCGGGATATGAGGAATCAGCTATATATAGTAATTTGTGCTGGGCATATAATGAGATGGGTCAGTTTGAAAAAAGGATTAGAATACATAGAGAAGGCTTATCAGTTAAAATCTATTGATGCAGGTCAAAGTATTAATTATGGTAATAGTTATTATGGGTTAGCAAGATATGAAGAGGCTATAGAAAAAATATGAGTTTGCTATTAAAATAGACGAGTACTATAGCTCTTTATACTATGGTATGTTAGGTTCGGCATATATGGCAATAAATGATTATGATAAGGCAATAGAAAATTTTGAAGCATATTTGGTACATGAACCTGGTGATGTTGATGCGAAGCTTGAACTGGTTAAATGCCATATGGGGCAGGATGAATTGGTTAAAGCTTATAATATTGTGGAACAAGTTGTAGTGGATCATTATGACAATTTTGAAGCTCATGATCTAAAGGGTTACATTATGGAGTTTTTGGAAGAACGTGAGCGAGTAGAGTCATTCTATGGAGAAATAAAGGTTAAGTTTCCAGATTCATTAGAGGCTTGGGTAAATATAGGGATATACTATTATGAGTTGGGATTGTATCATGAAGCAGTCGCGGTTTTTAAGGAAGTATATGAGAAATTCCCAGATGAGTCCTTAGTTAATGTGTGGTTGTCTTCTAGCTTGTCTAAGACAGGAGATGTAGAAGAGTCGATACAAAATGCTCAAGCAGCTATAGATGTAGAACCAACAGCCATTAATTATAATAACATGGGTAATATTTTGCTTGACCAAACACAATATCTTGAGGCAATACCATATTATGAAAAAGCATATAATGCTATGGATACTGTTGAAGCAACCTATAGTATTAATATTTTATATGCTTACATATTAGCCAAGCGGTATCAAAAAAGCTATTGATTATGGGTTAACAGTTATAGATGAAATGATAAATTCTTATGAGATACCTGAAATGATGGCATATGCTTATCAAATGAAAAATGAGTATAAAAGTGCCATAGATTACTTGAATATTGCAAAAAAGCGTAAATTAGATGAATCTAAAGCTGCTTATTACTTAGCAGAGAATTATTATTTATTAGGTGATTATCAAGCGGCAGAGGACTATATTAATGAATGTTTAGATTATAATTTAGATGATTATAAGGCAATAGAGCTTAAAGAGAGAATTGATTTATTACAAAGTGGGTCTCAACATATAGTACAATCAATTATGGATGATTACTATTTGTACAGTAGTATAAGTGAAGATAGTAAAAAAATGAAGCTAGTAAAAGTAATTCACAGGATATTGAAGACTTATCTTATGAAGAAACAAAAAAAACTATTTTATTCCTTCGTTAAAAAAAGATGATCCCTATTCATTTTATATTTATGGTGATTTATATGATCACTTAATGAAAGATAAATCAAGTAGTGTTGATATGTCATATATCAATGAGGATACTATTTTGATAAATATCCATTTTTTTTAATTCAGATACAGATCATCTATTCATTGAATATATAGATGAAATAGATGACGCGAAGAACAAAACGCTCATTCTTAATGTCATGGACAATGGTGGTGGATTTACAGAAAGTGCTGTGAACATGCTTGACACTTTATTGCCAAGTGTTACAGTTTGCTCATCCATAGATCGGAAGGGGACTTCATATCCATATGTCACATGTGAATCGAGAGTTGAATTTAAGGAAATCTATGTATTTATTAATGAAAATAGTGCCAGTGCATCTGAACTGCTAACCCTTGGTCTAGATACTTTTTTTAAATAATGTAACCATTGTTGGACAGCGTAGTCATGGAAAAGGTGTGGGTCAATTATCCTTTGAAGAACCTAATAAAAAATCTGCATATTATGTAGTCAATCACTATTGGAATGTTAGAGAGAATAATATAATGGGAGTGGGTATAGAACCAGACGTCATTGTTAACAAACCATCAATAAATGCCAATTTAAAAGCTATTGGAATAAATAAATGATCTAAATATTGTTAGTATTAATAGAAAAAACATCATGTCATAATTTTAAAGGGAGCTGGTCAAAACACGACTGACTTCTTTTTTTATTGCTCATTATTAATAGTGTATCAAAATGATACAAACAGCAAAAGAGCAATGGTGGAAAAGTAGAATTTAAAACATAATTGATTCTTGAAAAGTAAGCAAAATGCACAAATAAATCAAAAAATACAATAAAAAAAATGTTGACAAATGTCAAAATGATGTGTATCATAAGGGTATGGAACAGAAAACGATACATAAGTATCAAAATGATACACACTAAATTGGAGGGTGCTAATGTGAGTTTGAATATAGAAAAATATCAAGGCTACATAACTATTCTTGAGCAAGAACTTGTACCAGCACTAGGATGCACTGAGCCTATTGCCATTGCTTATGCAGCAGCTAAAGCTCGTGAAGTACTTGGAGTTTTTCCAGATAAGGTCATCATTAGATGTAGCGGAAATATTATAAAAAATGCTAAATCGGTTGTTGTCCCTAATACTGGGAATTTAATCGGTATCAAAGCCAGTGTATATGCAGGTATTATAGTCGGAGATTCAAGTAAAGAGATGCAAGTATTAAATAGTATGACGAGTTCTGATATAGAACATATAAAAGAATTAATGAAAACAGATATGTGTGAAATTGAAATGATTGTAAACGATGCGAACTTACACATCATTGTAGAAGCTAAGTATAAAGATGAATATTCTTTGATTGAAATTGTACATACACATACGAATATAACTAAAGTTGAGAAGAATGGACAGCTATTATTTGAAAAAAAACTACGATAAAGGTAATTTTAACGAATCCTTATCGGATAGGAACATACTCAATGTAAAAGACATTTATGAGTTCGCAAATACCGTAAAAATCGATGATATAAAAGGAATTTTGGATAATCAGATTAAATTCAACCTAGCTATAGCCAATGAAGGCCTTGAAAGTAATTATGGTATTAATATCGGAAGCATGCTTATGGAGTGTTTTGGGGACAATATAATGACGAAGATTCGTGCCTATGCAGCAGCGGGATCAGAAGCTAGAATGAGCGGATGTAGCCTACCTGTTGTGACTAATTCTGGTAGTGGAAACCAAGGGATGACTACCTCTCTTCCTGTTATTGTATATGCACAAGAAAAAGGTCTTGACAGTGACAAAATGTACAGAGCTTTAGTTCTAGCCAACTTAGTTACAATACATCAAAAAACAAATCTCGGTAGACTGTCGGCATATTGTGGAGCAGTAAATGCAGCCTGTGGTAGTGGCGCAGGACTTACTTATCTTGAAAATGGTAGTTTAGAACAAATCGAAAAAACCATAACGAACACCCTTGCAAATGTTTCAGGTATTGTATGCGATGGGGCAAAAGCCTCATGTGCAGCTAAAATAGCATCCAGTCTTGATGCAGCTATTATGGGTCATTTTCTTGCAATGAAAGGCAATGCATTTGAAGCTGAAACGGGAATTGTCAAGGAGACTGTGGAAAATACTATTTCAGCTATGGGTAGACTTGGTCGTGAAGGTATGAAAGAAACGGACGTCGAAATTTTGAAAATAATGCTAGATCAGTAATGCCTTGGCGTTTGCCCAGTTTATAAAGCATAAGTTAAACACGAATAAGAAAGGAGGCAATAAAGTTTTCTAATCCGCGCACTAATTTTAAGTAATATAAGGAGGAAAGAAGAATGAAAATAAGATTAAGTGTTTTATTAGTTGTTGTTCTTATTATGGGGATGTTTACAGGTTGTAAAAGTTCAGACAAGATTAAGATTGCAGTTGTTGGACCATTAACTGGTGATTTTGCTGAGTATGGAACAGGTTTTAAGAATGCAGTTCAACTAAAGGTTGATGAATGGAACAAAAAGGGTGGTGTGCTTGGTAAACAGGTTGAAGTGGTTGTATTTGATGACAAAAAATAATGGTGAAGAAGCAGCTACTATTGCTGAAAAAATAGTTTCAGATAAATCCATTAAAGCTGTCGTTGGCCATTTTGCAAGTGGTGTTTGTATGGCTGCATCTCCAAAATATCAAGAATCCGGTGTAGTCGAGATATCACCTTCAGCCTCACATCCTGATTATACAAAAGAAGGTGACTTTATCTTTAGAAACAATACAGTTATAAATGTGGAAGCGCAGGTAGCTGTTGATTTGGCAATTAAAACCATAGGTAAAAAGAACGTAGGTATATTAGCGGTTAAGACAGACTGGGGTATTAAGACTGCGGAAATTACAAAAGCTTTGGTAGAAGAAGCAGGTGGAACTGTGGTTGGGTATCAAGAAGTTGTTGATGGTACCATCGATTATAGTCCAAATGTTGCAAAGTTAAATGATGCTGGAGCAGACGTTATTATTGTTGCTGCTATGTATAATGCCCTTGCACCATTTGCTTCTCAATACAAAACAATCAATCCAGACATAGAACTTGTAGGGTTCTCTAATGCATATAGCCAACAGCTTATTGATCTAGCAAAAGAAAGTGCTGAAAATATTCACTTCCCAACAATATTCTTCCATGGAAGTACGAATCCAGAAGTATCGAAATTTGTTGAAACGTATAATGAGAAATATGGATCAATGCCTAGTAGCTTAACTGCACAAGCATATGACAGTGCAGGTATGATTTTAGATGCAATAAAGAATGCTGGTGAAGCAGATCGAAAGACTATTAAAGCCGAATTAGCCAAGATAAATTATCCAGGTGTAACTGGAGCAACCCAATTTAATTCTATGGGTGACGCTATGAAAGTCTTTACTATGGTTAAAGTTGAAGATGGTAAATTTGTAGAGGTTGAGTAAACATTCAATCGACAATTTTGTAATAACATAAAATAATGGATTAAGAGACTTTTCAGAGATATCTCATGAAATGTTCAATAATAGAGTCATGTATTTATTTGAAAAATCCTTAACATTGATTTTTTCAAACAGAATATGGACCAATAATTAAGCCCCTTACTTAATAGCGTTTGATACATATCAGGATATTTTTGGAAAGTCCTTATATATTAAAGGATTAAATACTTTAATATATACATTCTCTAGGAGGTGTAAACTTGATATTACAGGAATTGGCCAATGGCTTAACTTTAGGTATGGTCTATGCTTTAATTGCAGTAGGATATTCTCTGGTTTTTGGTTATTTTGAGACTTGTAAACTTTTCACATGGTTCAGTTTATGCATTTGGAGCACACATAACAATGGTTTTTTTTGTTGGTTTTAACTTTGGGATTTTTCCTGCTTTATTAATCAGCATTATTGCTACGGGTATATTAGGAATAACCATTGATAAAGTTGCATTAGCCCCACTTCGTACTAAAAAATCAAAGGGTATCGCAGCTCTTATTACCACGATTGGTATCTCTTATATTATTCAAAACCTATTAATGACCGTATTTGGTAGTCAAACAAAATTTTTCCCAAAACTATTTGATTATGGAACAATTAATGTGGGTGGGTAAAAATAGGTACGACTCAAATATTTATCTTTTTTGTATCGGTTATACTCCTTGCATTCCTTTCCTTTATTATTAGGGGTACTAAGATAGGACTTGGCATGAGAGCAGTGGAGCAAAATCAGAAAGCTGCAAGTTTAATGGGAATAAACGTTAATTTTATTGTGACTTTTACATTTTTCCTTGGTGGTGCTTCAGCTGCTATTGCTGGAACATTAATTAGTGGATATTACCAAATGGTGTATCCTGGTATGGGTTACTTAGCAGGACTTAAGGCATTCTCTGCAGCAGTTTTAGGTGGTATTGGCGTGCTGCATGGTTCAATTATTGGTGGATTAGTAATAGGTGTTTCAGAAAGTTTTGCCGCTACATATATTGGAGGAGGCTATCGAGATGCCACGGCTTTTATAATACTCATTATCGTACTGCTTATTAAACCAACTGGTTTATTTGGCAAGAAAGGTATTACAAAGGTGTAGACTATGGAAAAAAATAAAACTATTTTATGAGAAAATTAGAAAATTAATATATAAAATAAAAGAATTTGCTGAGCGTAATAAGAAGATCGTTTATCCGATTTTGGCTCTATTGATTATGGTACTTCCTTTTATTATTAATTCTCAATACATTTTAAGGATTGTTATCATGATAGGTGTATACAGTATTTTATCATTATCACTGGGACTTGTTACAGGCTATACTGGACAAATTTCGTTAGGGCATGCATCGTTTTATGCAATAGGGGCTTACGTGTCCGCTTTGCTTAGTGTTAATTATGGATTGAACTTTTTTTATAACTGCACCTATTGCTGCAGTGGTAGCTGCATTATGTGGACTCTTGTTAGGGCTTCCAACATTTAGACTTTCAGGAACATATTTGGCCATTACGACATTAGGATTTATGGAAGTCGTAAGAATGGTATTGTTAAACTGGCAAAAAGTTACAAATGGGCCATTAGGTGTCACGAGAATTCCAAAGCCATCATTATTTGGCATAGAATTATCTATATCCAATCGTGGTCTATACTACTTAATTCTTGTACTTGTAATATTTACTACCTTTTGTATTGTTGGTATTGTTCGATCAAGGATGGGACGTGCATTGATGGCAATTAGAGAGGATGAAATGGCAGCTACAATGATGGGGATTAAAACAACCTACTATAAGGCTATTGCTTTCGTATTGTCATCTTTCTTCTCAGGTCTTGCAGGTGCATTTTATGCCCACATGATCAGATATATAGATCCAAATACGTTTACATTTGATACGTCAATTATGATTCTTAGTATTGTTATTTTAGGTGGTATGGGTACAATTGGCGGCATGTTTTTAGGTTCAGCTTTATTGGTATCATTTCCTGAAGTATTGAGATTTTTACAAGAATATCGATTTGTTGTATACGGTGCAATTTTAGTTCTAATGATGAGATTCCGTCCACAAGGTATTTTAGGAGGACAGAAAAAAAACCAAGTACAAGCTTCCCAAAGGGGTTGTGGTTGACATACCAGAAGAAGTGATTGGTACAGGAAGGGATGGTATGTGATATGGCACTCATGGAAGTAAAAAATTTATCCAAACATTTTGGTGGCTTAATTGCAGTTAATAAAGTTGCCTTTGAGGTGAATGAAGGTGAGATTATAAGCATCATTGGACCTAATGGTGCTGGCAAAACAACACTATTTAATATGCTAACAGGCGTTTGCCCATTAACGGAAGGTGAGATCATCTTCGATGGCAAACCCATACATGGCTTGAAACCTCAGGAAATTGTCAAGGCTGGTTTATCAAGAACCTTTCAAAACATTCGGTTGTTTGCTGATATGAGGGTTATTGAAAATGTATTAGTTGGTATGCATATTAATACGAAATATAGTTTCTTTGATTTACTCTTTAGAACAAAAAAATATCATCAAGTGGAACGCGAAAAACATCAGAAAGCAATAGAAATACTTGATTCTATTGGTCTTAAGGATAAAATACACAATTATGCTACAAATTTACCTTATGGTGATCAAAGAAAACTTGAGATAGCAAGAGCAATATCCACAAATGCAAAAATACTGCTTCTAGATGAGCCTGCTGCTGGTATGAATCCACAGGAATCAGAAGAATTACTAGGCTTTATTAAGAACTTAAGAGATAAAGGATACACGGTTATATTAATTGAGCATGATATGAATGTGGTTATGAATATTTCTGATAGAATTTATGTCATTGATTATGGAAAGAAAATTGCAGAAGGTCTGCCAGAAGAAATTGCTAACAATAAACGTGTTATAGAGGCATATCTGGGAAGGAGTGAATAGCTGTGCTTGTAGTCAAGGATATAAATGCCCATTATGGAAATATACATGCTTTAAAAGGTATTGATCTTGAGGTCAAACAGGGCGAGATTGTAACGCTTATCGGTAGCAATGGAGCTGGAAAAAGCACGACACTCTCGACGATAACTGGGTTAATAAAAGCCACATCTGGAGAGGTTTGGTTTAAGGATAAAAATATCACCAATGTTTCTCCTTCTGAAATCGTAAAAATGGGAATAAGTCTTTCACCTGAAGGACGTGAGGTTTTTCCAGAATTATCAGTTGAAGAAAATCTTAAACTAGGTGCTTATACGCGAAAAAATAAAAAAAGTCATAAACGATTCTTATAATAGAGTTTATGGTCTCTTTCCAAGACTTTTAGAGAGAAAAAAAAGCAAACAGCCGGGACTTTGTCGGGTGGTGAACAACAAATGCTAGCCATTGGTAGGGCACTTATGTCTGAACCACAGCTACTTATATTAGATGAACCCTCTTTGGGACTTGCACCCAATTTGGTATTACTCATATTTGATTTAATTCAATCGATTAATAAACAAGGCGTCACCGTTTTACTGGTTGAACAGAATGCAAATATGGCATTGTCCATTGCTAATCGTGGTTATGTATTAGAAACTGGAAAGGTAACCATGACCGACGATGCTAAGACTTTATGTGATAATGAAGCAGTAAGAAAAGCATACCTTGGTAGTGTTTAAAAAAAATTAATATAAATAAAAAAAAGAAAATGGAGGACATAATTATGAATGAAAAAACTTACACACAACAAGAATTAACAGATGCATTTAGAAGTGCTATTGAGGACAGAGCTAAATGGTTCTATCTTTTATCAAAACATACACTAGAAGGATTTGATGACATAGCTGAAAAAGCAATTACTGAATTTGGTATTGCAAAGGGTGAAGCTTTAGGTGAATGTAAAACACCAGCAGATTTTGCTAAGGGTATTTTAACAGGACATGCAAATGGTGCTTTTGCAATGGAACCCGTTAAAATTGATGAAGAAGAAAGTGTTATTAAATTCCACCATTGTGCACTTGTTGAAGCATGGAAAAAGCTTGGTTGTTCACCAGAAGAAATTGAACATCTTTGTGACTTAGCTTGTTATGGTGATTACGGTATGGTTGGCGTTTTCCCAGAATTACAAATTGAATTTAAACAACTCATTTCTAGATGTGAGAGCTGTTGTGAAATGTGTATTACAAAAAAAATAGGAGGAGACAACGCTGATGAAAAAGATTATAAACAATCCTAATGAAGTTGTCACTGAAATGCTTCAAGGTTTGGTAAAAGCTAATCCTCAGCTTCAATATTCCAAGGATTTGGAAGTTGTTTCAAGGGTAAAGAAAGATAATAAAGTAGGGCTTGTTTCGGGTGGTGGAAGTGGTCATGAACCAGCACATGCGGGTTATGTGGGTGAAGGAATGCTTGATGCAGCTGTTGCTGGGAATGTTTTTGCTTCACCATCACCTGATAGAATCTTAAAGGGTATTCAAGAAGCCAATACTGGAAATGGCGTATTATTGATCATCAAAAATTATTCAGGTGATCTTATGAATTTTGGTATGGCTAAGGACTTAGCAGAGATGGAAGATATAAGCGTTGAGCTAGTTGTCGTGAAGGATGATGTTGCAGTAAAAGAGAGTACTTATTCAACTGGTCGTAGAGGAATTGCTGGTACAGTATTTGTGCATAAGCTTGCTGGAGCTAAAGCTGCAGCAGGGGGCAATCTAGACGAGGTTAAGAGTGTAGCTGAAAAAACCATTGAAAATATCCGTAGTATGGGAATGGCTATGTCACCCTGTATCCTACCTGGTGTTGGTAAACCCGGTTTCTCCTTAGGAGAGAATGAGATCGAAATCGGTATGGGCATACATGGTGAACCAGGTGTTGAGAGAACGACTGTCAAGACTGCAGCTGAACTTGCAGAAATATTATGCGGTAAGATTCTTGCTGATTTTGATTATTGTAATAGTGAAGTTGCATTAATGGTTAATGGTCTTGGTGCAACACCGTTAATGGAATTATATATATTAAATAACGAAGTAGAAAAAAGTCCTATCAAAGCGTAACATTAAGATACATAAAACGTTAGTAGGTAATTATATGACGGCACTCGAGATGTCTGGATGTTCAATAACATTGTTGAAACTTGACGATGAGCTTAAAGAATTGCTGGATGCTCCATGTGACACTCCAGCATTGAAAGTTTAGGTGATTAAATGGAAATCAGAATAACGTCCAAAGAGTATGTAGAATACATTGAATTAATAACAAAGAAGATAGAAGAAAATAAGGATTATATAACTAAACTTGATTCTGAAACAGGCGATGGCGATCATTGGGTCAATATTAATATGGGTTTTCAGAAATTAGTAGAGAATAAGGAACTCCTTTTATCATTAAAGCTAGGTGACATGTTTAAGAAAATAGGTATGTTAATTATGAGTACGGTTGGTGGATCTTCAGGTGTGCTATATGGAAGTGCCTATATCAATGCGGCAAAGACCATAGGTGATGCAGAAGAGATGGATATTAAGCTTCTCTGTGATGTTCTAGAAGCAGAACTTAATGCTATTATGAAACGCGGTAATGCAAAACCAAACTATAAGACCATGATTGATAGCTTATATCCAGCGGTTAACTGCTTTAAAGATGCCCTTGATAAGAATCAAGACAATTATACGGCTTTACAAGCATTAAAACAGGGTGCCATTGATGGTATGAACAGTACAATGGATATGGAGGCTGTTAGAGGACGTGCTTGTTATCAGCAAAACAAAGGCGTAGGACATCTTGATCCAGGTGCTGTTACCATGTGTTATCAAATCGAGGTATTAGTTGACTATTTGTGTCAATAAGTAGTATAATACTATGTGCATAAAGCAAATTGTGTCATTATTATAGGGTAGATTCTACCCTATTTTTTAGGAGGTATTTATGTATCTTATAGAAATAAAAGAAATAGCTTCCAAGTTTGCTGAGACTATATCAAAGATTCTTAATATTGATGTCATTATCATTGATGATAAATATAATATGATTGGTAACACCTACTATTATACAAACGAACCAACTCCTGTCTCAAGGTATTCCATGTTAGGAGAGGTCATGCAGACTGGTAAGGTAGTAGCTGTTAGCGATAAATCAACCTATAAACATTGTAAGAATTGTCCAGATTTGAATGAGTGTGCAATATCAGGGCTTGTTAGTGTACCTATATTTTTTGAAGATAAGGTCGTTGGAGCCATTGCACTTTTGGTACCCATTAATAAAACCAGCCCTGTTTTTGAGAATCTTGAAAACTCCATTGATTTTTTGGAAAGAATGTCAGATTTACTTGCTTCTAAACTAAAAAAAATATAGATGATTATAATAAACTAAATGTCATTAAAAAAAGAACGTGAAGTTATCATTAATATGATAGAAGATGCATTGGTGTTTATTAATGATAAAGGAGAGGTTATACACTATAACCAACAGTTTAAAAACTTCTTTAAAATTGATAAAGAAATGGAAGGGGAACACATTGAAAATGTGCTTGACCATCAACTGATTCATGAAATGATGGTGTTCAGGGAGAACTTTTCATACAAAGTGTTTTACTATGATAAAGAAAATAATAGCTTTTATGGATTTTTATCCTGTCGAAATATCGTCATAAATGCTGTGGATTATGGCATGCTGTTAACGTTTAAAAGTGTTGGCAAAGTATATAATGCCCTAAATGAAATGATGGACAACAAAGTAAGTATCTCTTTTGATAACCTTTTAGGTAAAGATGCTGAATTTGTTGACCAAATTAATAGAGCAAAGCAACTAGCGGTAACTTCAGAAAATATCCTGATTTATGGTAAGCCAGGTCTTGGAAAGTCAGTACTGTCAAGGGCTATACATAACTTTTCAGATCGGTCAAAACAATATTTTATCTATGTTGACTGTGAAAATATACCTTATGAGTTGCTAGAATATGAAATTTTTGGTAGCGAAAATGAAATAAGTGTTTTAAACCCCAGTATAGGAAAGCTCCGAATGGCTCATAAAGGCACTATATTTTTCAAAAATATCTCTGAAATGCCATTGTACTTACAAAAACGATTGGTTGAGGTTATAAAAACAAAACAACTAAAACAAGGGTCATATAAAGGGTTTAATATTGATGTTCGCATGATTTTTGATACAAGTCATGATTTAATGTTACTTGTTAAGCAGGGAAGCTTTCACGAAGAACTCTATTATCGCATTTCAAAAAAATACAATAACAATCCCATCTCTCCAACAGCGTAAAGGGGATATAAAAATTGTTGTGGATCATACACTAGAAAAACTTAAAATAAAGTATCTAAAAAAAGATTTAAAGATTGAACAAGATGTTCTAGATATGATGTATAAATATAGTTGGCCCAATAATGTCCGAGGAATTGAAAAGATAATGGAGCGAATTATTTGCAATGAAAAAGCAAATGTGATTACAGTTGATAATGTAAGCCATTTTGATTTTGCTCTTGAAAGTAAAAAAGAAATAATGAATGTTGAAGAGATGGAAAAAGAACTCATTAAAAAGATGATGGAAAAATATAAATCAAAAAAACCAAGTAGCAGAAGCCTTAGGCATAGGGCGAGCAACACTATATAGGAAGTTGAAGAAATATGAGCTTAATTAAGAGGTATTAAAGAAAATCTCCTTCTGGTCATCAATATGAACCAGGTAGGAGATTTTTAAGATACTTTTTAGGCATTCTAATAGGATGTAAGGTTGTCCTAAATCTCGTTATCTCAATTTAACAGATAACGTTGTATTATTTCTTGTAGCGGTAGCAGGAATACCTTTTTCAATACTCGATACATCACATAAAGGAATAAAACTTGTCGTATCGTCTAAAAGAAGGTCATCAACCACAACTACACCGTCAGCTACTTTTACAAATGTACCTGTAGCAATTGAAGCTACACCGCCTTCTATAAAAGTTATTCCGATAATGTCGCCTTCATCAAAGTTCTTACAAATTAGTTTAGTTAATGTGTTGACACAGCAATTACAAGTCGTTATTTTTATCTTACGAAACTTCTTTAATATCTTATCATCTAATTCTATCATTTTTTTCACCACCTTTTTTATTGATTATATAATAGTATATTACAGGGTATAGGAAAAGGTTAATGTTTTAGGACAGGTTATCTTGCAAAGGAAGATTTAACATAGAAAAGACTATCTTAATGACATGGATAAGATAGTCTTTTCTTTTATTCTGCTAGCAGGTCATTTAGTGTGTTTTTTACAGTAGAAAAAGAAATCTCTTGTTCTTGGCATAGATCTCGTAATACAGAGTTTTGATTATCAATTTTTAGGCCAGTCAATTCTTCAAATTGATCAATTTCTATTCCATAACCTAATACATCTCTGACAGTTGTTTTTCCATTAATAAGTGGTTCACTCTCTTCAGCTGGCTCACTAGGGGGGGGTTCTGTTATAGATGGAAGAACAATAGTATTTTGCAATAACCCTGTTTTCTCGGAGTCGGTTATTTTATTATTTGCATATAGGAGCTCAATTGCTTGCTCAGGAAGAATTTCGTCACTCTCGTATGGAAGTCCTGTATATAGAGCAGTAAATCGTCGTACACTATCTGTACCCACTTCTACTTCTAAATCACTGTATATGTCTTCTAATTCCTTAACTTGAAACCCTTGTGGATTATCTGTTACGATATTGAATGCCTCTGCAAGCGTTTCTGGAGCAACGCCAAAGCTGTTGTATATATCATTAAAGGTATAAGAACCACGTATATCACCTGGATCGAATTCTCCAGCATATGTACCAGAACTTATGACTTGAGGAATTTTGGAGGACTCCGTTTGCCATATACCTAAGCCTTTACTTACGTTAACACCACCAAACAATATAACAATTATAAAAAAATGGAATATACCTTGATTTCAATTTCATTATTTTGCACCTGCCTTTTTCGTTGAAAATGCTACAGTGCTCTGAACGGGACAATTATATTCAGAAGTACATTGTAAACAGCTGATACATTGATGGTTGGTAATCTTGTCGTTGCTTGAAACTTCGATATTCATCGGGCAATTATGATCACAAACCTTACAATCGATGCAACTCTCAGAACTACGTCGTATTTTAAAGATCTAATTTTATTAAATAACCCAAGGAATGCTCCATAAGGCAGGCATATTTACACCAAGGTCTTTCCACAAATAATGAGAGTAATAGGGTAACGACCAAAACAATAACACCACCTATGGTCGCTTCATCGGACCAAAAGTTAAAGAGTGCAAAATAAGGGTCTACGTCTATAAAAACCAGTTTCATAGCTTCAGTTGTTAAATAAACAGTCCAAACAAGTGTTATATACCGTAGATAGCGTAAATATTTATCGTATTTGTAAGGGATAAAATGATTATATTTTTTCTTGAAGATTTTCTTGCCTATTTTCCCAACCCATTCTTGAATGGTACCTAGAGGACATACATAACTACAGAAAACAGGCCCAAATAGAATTGCTAAAAAGAAAATAATGGTCATAAGGATTAAAGCTGATTCATGAATTTTTTTTGACAAGGGTTCCGGCTGTAGCAAAAGATACAAAAGTTTCAATACCGCCATAAGGACAAAGAGCATGCAAAGAGCCTTCAGGAATTAAAGGAATTCCAAGGCTTTTATTAATGGCTATCAATACAATAAAAATGAAAAAAAAGTAGTTGGGTTACAGAGCGTATGTTGAATTTAAGTTTATGAAACATGTAAAATACCTCCTAATAGGGTTAATGATTTAATCACTATTATAATTGGAGAATGTGAAAAAAAACTAATGAATATGATACGAAGAAGTTGGAAGAGATCCTTAATTTTGGTATTATTATTTTTAATAGAATGAAACCTAAAGCAATCGTTAATAGTATTAGTAGTGAAGGGAGGAGATCATATGGACCATCTATCATTGCGTACGGATGATGATGTTGATTATATATTGAGTAAATACTCCGACACTGTTTATAAAATAGCATATTCTCAAACAAAAGATAAATACCATGCTGATGATGTTTATCAAGAGGTTTTTTTGCGGTTAATTAAGAAGAAACCTGTCTTTGATAATGAAAAACATCTTAAGGCATGGTTAATTAGGGTGACCATTAACTGCAGTAAAAATATTTTTTTTCTGTCATCCCATTTTAAAAAGAGAACAGTGCTTAATGATGATATTATAGATACAAAAAATACAGTAACTGAAAAGAGTGAGTTGTATGAAGCTGTCATGACGTTACCTAAGAAATATGGTCGGGTAATCTATTTGCATTATTATGAAGGGTATTCTGTAAAAGAGATTGCTGACATCTTAGAGTCAAAGGAAGCCACGGTAAAAACGCATCTGCTTAGAGGGAGAAAACAGTTAAAAGGGATTTTAGGAGGGAGGATTAACCTTGAATGAAAAAGAACATATCAAGAAAGTTTATGATGATATCATACCAAGTAAACAATTAATAAGCAGAACATCCGTAATGATGAAAGAAGAACTTCACAAACAATATCCCAAATATCAAATAAGATTAAAACGATATACCAAACAAATTGTTGCTGTAGCTTGTCTATTTACTATTATCGTAACTGGTATAAACTTATATAATCGCAATCAGCTTTCACCAGATGTTAATCCAGATGTTAACTCAGACTTTGATCCAGAGAAAAATCAAGGTATGAAACCTATGAGCAAGGTCGTAGTGAATATATCTGGGCAAATAGAAGAAGTATCCGAAGAAGGGATTGGGTTCAGATTAGGAGAAACATGGTACTGGATTAATGAAAACACAGAATTCTCATCGAGAACTGATGAAAGCATTTCAAGAAAGTTCATCGTTGGTAAACATGTTTCAGGATATACTTCTGACGATATGGAGGGTAATAATATACCAGTGGATATTATTTATTCGAATCAATAACAATAACCATACCAAAAAAAATAAATATGAGTGAAACCTTTTGGCCTTTTAAAAAGTATTACTAGGGAAGGAGGGTAAATAACTAAAAAAAAGCGAAACGAAAACCTAACTGGACAACCAAGGGGAATATAAGTACAAAAAAAAATTTCCACTCTTACTGTAACTTTGCCTTTGCAAGCAAGCAAAGTCATGGTGCAAAATATGAAATAAGGGAGAGCATAAATATGAAAAAAATTAATAGCAATAGCAATGGCATTAACCATAGGGTTAGCTGCATTTACAGGATGTACGAAGAAAACAGATGATAACACAACGAAACCAGATGATAACACTAACCAAGTAGAGGCTGGTGATGATACAACGAAACCAGATGACAATGATACAGAAGAAAATACAACAGACGAAGATACAACACAAAAAAGACGCAAAAGATGAAGATGAGTCAGAAGATAATAAACCTCAAGCAAAAGTAGCTGTAAATATCAGTGGTACAATTGAAGAAATCAATGAAGATGGAGACAAAATCAAAGTTGATGGAAAATGGGTAATCATAACCGAAGATACACGTTTCGAAGACGATCCTGATAACGGCGTTGAAACTGTATCAAAAGAGTTTAAAGTAGGCAATACAATTGCTGGCTGGACTTCAGGTGATGCTGAAGCAGAAGAAGTAACAGCAGATGTCATCTATAGTAATAAATAATTACAAAACAAGGTTTATGATAGAATAAAATGAAGAAATAACATAATAAATGAGAAGTAACAATAAAACAATGATGTAAGGCGATAGTCACACAGGTTTGCGAGCTGTGTGACTATTTTTTGTAGCAATAAAGGTAGTTTATGCAAATCATAGGTGAAATTGTAAACATTCAATTACATAGACTCATTGTGATTTACAAGTTTACAGGCTATAATATTTATAACGATGCTTGACCTCAACCATACTTTAGGTTGTATCATTAGATATAGAAGGAGATATAAGCATGAAGATAAGTGAGATATCAGATAGAACAGGAATATCCATATCAGCATTGAGATATTATGAGCAACAGAATCTGATTCGCCAAGTTAAACGTAATGATCAAGGGTTACGAGATTATACGGAAGATGACTTAAAATGGATTCTATTCTTAGCAGCTGTGAAAAGTGCTCGATTATCTCTTAATGAAATCATGGAATATGCTAATTTATATTATTCCAAGAATGAAAATTTTAATGATCGATTAGCTGTAACTGAGCGATGCCGTCAGAAATTAGTGAATGAAATGAAAGATATACAAGAAGGTATTGCCTTCTTAGATTGTAAAATCGCATTTTATAAAGGAATTATAGATGAGCAACAGAGTAAGGTAATCAAGAATAAAGATCAATAATTATTAGTAAGGAGAAGATCATGAGCCTAAGAAAATACGGAAACAAACCCTATAAAATAGCTGTTATTCATGGTGGACCAGGGGGGAGCTGGAGCCATGAAGCCTGTAGCTGAAAAATTAGCAAAGAAATATGGCGTATTAGAACCCTTACAGACTGCCAAGTCAGTGGAGGGACAGATTCAAGAACTTAAAGACATAATTGAAAATAACGGTGAGGGTCCCATGCTTTTGATTGGTCACTCATGGGGAGCCATGCTCATCTATATGTTAGCAGCTCGCTATGATCATCTTGTTGATAAAATCATTATGGTTGCTAGTGGGGCTGTAGAAGAAAAATATTATCCGGACCTCTGTAAGACTAGAGAGGAAAGGTTGTCTGATGCAGAACGTGAAGAACTTACAAGATTAAGAAATAAGTTTGCTAACCATGGTGAAGAGGATGATATGGATGACATATTCGGTAGATTTGGAACACTTATGGAAAAACTAGATGCCTATGACCCTATGGAGATGAATCATGATGATCATCTATGTAGCTATGAGATTTTTACTAAAGTATGGCCAGAGGCACATAACTTGAGAAAAAGTGGCGATATGTATACCATGGGAAAGGATATAGAATGTGAAGTCGTAGCCATTCATGGTGACTATGACTCTCATCCTATAGAAGGCATACGTGATTCATTGAATAAGGTAATTAAAAACTTCAAATTCTATGAGTTGAAGAATTGTGGACACACGCCTTGGATTGAGAGACAAGCTAGGGATGAATTCTACAGCATATTATTAAAAGAGATTTCGAATTAAGTCAATCGCTAATCATTCATTATACTGGGTTTATCATCAAAGGGGCTACTTCATCAAAGATACCATAATATGCTTTGATGAGAAAGCCCTATTTTGGTTGGTTCTATTTTTAACTCTATAAAAAACTACTGTTTACAAGCTCTTTCTAAAATAGTTATTATCCCTGTATAACCATCTAATTCAACCACATCATCATTTTCTAAAATTTCAGTAGCATCATTCGTTTTATAGATAGAAGGAATTTCAAGTTCACGAGCAATAATACCATAATGGTCATAAGGTGAGCCCCAATTATAGATAATGCCTTTTACTTTAGATATAAATGGCATAATGTCACCGCAATGACAATGGGGGAGTACAATGATACGATCACTGTCAAGTGTTTTAGGTTTACCTAAATATATCTTGCCGATAACTTTTTTACGAATGCCTGACAAACCTTTTAATGTCTGTACTGATTGATTCATATGTGATCTGTTATCATAGGGCTGATTAGGATTTTCTTCTGGAATATGACCGATGATCTCTGGTGCTAACATCTTTTTGTTATCAGCGTAGATTTTCTTTCTATCAGAAATAATGTGTTTCTGTAATGTGCCTTTTTCTAAGGCTAAAATGATTTCATCTATATGCAGGAATTGGATATCTTCAGGTGATACGATCAAGCCTATCTCACATAGCCGCTTACCTGCAGTTATGGTTGCTAATCGAAAATATCCTCGATAGCTTCTCTCCATATAATAATTATGATTATCATTGGTAAGCAATGATTTCTCTGCTAGTGTGATTCCTTGGTTATTTCTTTAATTTGCGGCAGTATGGCATCATGAAAGATACATTTACCTTCTTTATGGTATATAGAGAGCTTCTCCAAATAGGCTTTTCGCTTAGCTTCGGTATCTTCTATGGGAAGGGGTTTTACATATGCAAATCCATTCTGTAACATGAGTTCACAATACAGATCAGTACGAAACACTGTTTCAAAGACACCTTTTGATTGGTGCTGAAATTCTATTTTAATGATATCTTCCATAAGTGGTGAATAGGGAGTAGAGATTAATCGATACCATGTACTCAAAGCATCAATTTCAGAATGCCACTTAATTGGAAAAGAAGTAGTTTTTAGGGTGGTTATAGGTCGAGATTGAAGGATATAGACATGATTATTATAATAAGTCCATTCAATATCTTGTGGACATTTGAATAAATCCTCAATAAGCATACTAGCGTCATGGAGTGCCTCTAATATCTCAACTGTAAGTGTCAGTGTAGAATCATCACTGGAATAATCTAGAATCTTTTTAGTCTCTTTTTCAACCACATAGAGACAAGAGGGTGCAGAGCCATCGACATACTTGGCACAGATGCCGTTGGCACCATTGATATGTATGTGCTGGGTATTCATGTGTATTGTATCCGCTGTGAATAGAACACCTGAAGGCGATTCTGTAACAAATTCCTGAATGATAACGCCCATTTTAAAGTCTTCAAAACGCAGATTATTATCAAATAAATAATCTAAAACAGAATCTGCATACAAGCTAGCAAATACTTTTTTTTATAGCCATTTCTATTTCTTTGTATGAGTGTAGTTAGATATAGGATTCAAACATACCTGCCATACTATGAAATAATGCATCTTCAAGATTTGAGGATGATCGAACAGCAAATGAGGTGTGTTCACTATCAGTTGATAATGCTTCGAAATGTGTTTTTATAGTGCCTTGAATAGTAGGGGGGCATGCTTCCATAAAGTATTGCTTCTCGAATTTCTTTACTATGTGCCATATATTGATCAGGTGTATAAGTTATATGGTTATAGTTTAAATAGGTCTCGAGGCATGAAAATTCTAATGCAAAACCATTTGGAATATGGGTGAATTTTTTATACAATTCCCCAAGGGTTGCAGCTTTGTTACCATAAAGATGATAGTCTTTTCTACATAGCTGTTTTAATGATTGAATCATGTAATAACCCTCCTTGATAAAATTAACTATTAAGCAAAAGTGATAAGTCAGTAGATCTAGAGAAGTAGCTAATGTCTTGGGATTAGCTTTAATTATAGTAGTATAGCAGAATGAATCTGATAATTTAAGGATTATATTTATCTTTTTTATATGATATAATAAGGTGAATCCAATTTTATTTGTTATTAAACAGAATAAGGTTGTTAAGTAGTAGGACTATTTGATTTATATAAGGGGTGAATTATATGAAAGATATGAAAAAACGCATCAAAGGGTTTAGAACTTCAACTCTGCACAAGGTCTGTCAATATGACATAGCGATAACTGTGCAGGGGTAAATCAATTTATCGCCTAAGTTTCATGCATATATACAGACTTTGTGTCCTTAAATAGACCATTAAATTTTAAGGAGCGAAGTTCAATGAATTATATAAATGCAGAAAAAATATTACCGGAACATCTCGTGAAAGAGATACAACAATATGTTCAAGGTGGTTTCGTATATATCCCATCACAACCTGAAAAGAGAAAACGATGGGGTGAAAAATCAGGCTATCGTGATTATATTAGAAAGCGGAACATGGATATTAAAAGTAAGTATGAAAAGGGTCATACAAAAGATGATCTTGCCAAAGAGTTCTGTCTTTCTATTGATAGCATTAAGAAAATAATTTATAAAAAAAAGATTGTATAATATCAGTTACTACTCATGCATGGGTAGTAACTTTTCTATTTTATAAGGTAAAAAATAATTGATAGCCATTTCATGCCTTAATTTTAACAGGTTGCTATGATATGATAGAGACATAAACACATAACAGGAGGTCGTACTAATGGAGAAAAATGCATTATTTATAGGGGAGAAAGTATATTTGGTACCTATTGAATCAGAGCATATTGATCTCTACTATGAGAAATTACAACAAGCTAGTTTTGATAGCTACTTATATACAGGCAGTAAAAAAGTAATAACGAAGATCGAACTAATGTCTTATGTGAAAAGAATAGAATCAGACTCTGAACGACTTGATCTATTCATTATAAATCAAAATACCAATGAGATTGTGGGAGAAGTAGTGCTTAATGAAATAGATTTTGAGAATAGATCTGGTAGCATACGGATAGGTATATTTTTGGAGAAAGATTTCAATCACGGATATGGAAGTGAAGCCATGAGACTAGCTATGAATTACGGATTTGGCATGTTTAATCTCAATCGAATTGAATTAGAGGCTTACACCTTCAATGAGCGAGCTATACATGTCTATAAAAAGCTAGGCTTTAAGGAAGAGGGTTTACGTCGTCAATGTCTATATTTTAATCATGTCTATCATGATGCCTGTATAATGAGTATATTAAAACAAGAGTATATAGAGATGCATAGTCATTAAAACATCGTGATAAAGCATATAAATAATATATATAATGAATATTAGGTGAGGATACATATGGCATTAGAAAAATATGTGGATAAATTGCCGACAATACCCACTGCTAAACCGACAGATAAAGTTGAAGGGGCAGATTACTATAATATAACCATATCTCAATTTAAAGAGAAACTTCACAGAGACTTGCCACCAACCACTGTTTGGGGGTTTGATGGTCATTATCCTGGACCAATTATAGATGTTAATAAAGATCAGTGGATAAGCATAAAATGGGTAAATGATCTACCACCCAAACATTTATTACCTATTGATACAACAGTACATGGTGCAGGACCAGGGGTTCCCAGTGTTAGAACAGTCATTCATGTACATGGGTCCGTAGTACAACCAGAGAGTGATGGTTATCCCGATGCTTGGTATACGAAGGATTACAAAGTCGTAGGTCCAATGTTTGCAAGAAAAGTATACGATTACCCTAACCAGCAACGAGCAACTACTTTGTGGTATCATGCTCATGCAATAGGTATTACACGCTTGAATGTGTATGCAGGATTAGCTGGTATCTATATTATACGTGACCCAGCACTGGATTATTTGCAATTACCCAAAGACGAATATGATATACCATTACTTATTCAAGACCGTACCTTCAACGAAGATGGCTCGCTGTATTATCCTTCTCAACCAGACCCCCCCCAATCCCTATGTTAATCCTTCCGTTGTATCTGATTTTTTTTGGTGACAATATATTGGTTAATGGAAAAGTGTGGCCCTATTTGGAGGTTGAACCAAGGAAATACAGATTTCGAATAATTAATGGTTCAAATTCCAGGTTCTATAATATGCGTCTATCTAATAATCAACCTTTTTATCAAATAGGAACGGATCAAAGTTTTCTTGAATCACCGGTTGTCACGCCAGAAATTCTATTGGCTCCAGCTGAACGAGCAGAGGTTATTATTGATTTTACAGAACACCTTGGAGAGCATATTGTGATAACCAATAATGCAGCTTCGTCATATCCTCGTGGGCGTCCTGTAGATCCTGATACAACCGGACAAATTATGCAATTTCGAGTAACGAAAAAAAAGCTAAAAAAGTATGGATGAGAGCTTAATTCCATACTACTTAACACCTATTGATCCTTTGAGAGTAGAAGACGCTATATTAGAAAGGAATATCACCCTTGATCGTAAGGAAGACCAATATGGACGTGCTTTATTACTATTGGACAATAGAAAGTGGCAAGACCCAATTGACATTAAACCAGAAGTTGGCACCATTGAGATATGGAAATTTATTAATTTGGCTAATTCCACCCATCCGATACATATTCATCTTGTCAGATTTCTCGTACTGGATCGCCAGCCTTTTGACGTGGAGCATTACAAAGAGACAGAGGAAATCATCACAACAGGTCCAGGCGTGCCACCTGAGTTGAATGAAAGGGGCTGGAAAGACACAGTGAGAGCTAATCCTGGTGAATTAACGAGAATTATCATGAAGTTCGTGCCTTATTCAGGACTATATCCTTGGCACTGCCATATATTAGAGCATGAAGATCATGAAATGATGTTGCCTTATGAAATTATTTATTAAACATAGTAATGTTACATATAGGTGTAAGAGTCTAATAAAGTAGGCTTCTACGCCTTTTTTTATATTCTATAACGAATATTTTTTCATAACTATAATTAAGAATGTGGTGTATTTTTTTTAAAAATAATGATGCTTGACCTGGCCATTTGTTATGTTATTATAAAATGTAAGGGAAATTGGGGACCTATAATCAGCATAAATTAATGGGGAGGACTAACACATATGAAAAAAAATAAAATTAGCAAAATATCTATTATCGATGATACTGATATTAATGTTATTACTTAGCGGATGTAATTCTAATAAACATCGCAAGAAGGATGATGACAGTATAATAGATCAAGAGGTTAGTAATAAGATAGAAAATCATAAAGTAGAAAATCATCCAAAGGAGCAAGTGGGTGATGATGAGCATGAGACTAAGCAGATAAATGAAGAAAAGGGAAGTGAAAAGCAAAAACCCTCAAATGTTATAAAGAATATTGAGGCGTGGGAACATCCAGTAAAAGAAGTATTCAAGCAGATGGACTATAGGTATGGTACATTAACACAAGTTGAATTATATGAGGACAACACGTATCCCATATTTTATATAACCATAAACAATTGGACTACTTTTTTTAGATTGTTTAACTGAAGAAAATTTAAGCCAAGTAGTTAATAACTTATTAGATGCAAACAGTTATTATAATTTTGAAATAAAGGATATGGATAATCAGTTAAGTGTTAAAGTAGAATATGATAAGGAAAACACAAAGAATACTCATATTGAAATAAATGGTTATGTAAATGTAAAGGAGTTCTTGATAGAAGTAAGAGATGTTAAGGTTAATGAATACTTAGCGAAACAAACAAAAGAACAAATAGAGAAAACTATTATGTGTAAAGGTGATGTGGATGGAAACGGATTAGAGGAAGGGATTATCACCTATGAAGATAAATTGTACTTAATTGATTGTAGTAATGAGGATGAATATAAAAACTTAGGCTGGTTAAGTGATGATTATTCAGTTGGACATGTGTATGTGGATGCTGATATTCGTTCATTAGATAAATCTAACAAAAAATATATCGTCATTAATATAGCTCACGATGCTACTTTTGCTCAGGGTTACTTTATCTATGACTATAATGGGTACTTACCTGAAGTCATTTACATTGATTTTCCTGGTGCAACAGCACATGGTTCAAGACAGCTCATGGACTATGACCAAGATGGTATTGAGGATCATGTTCGGTTTGATCAATATGCAGACATTCAACAACATCAAGTAATTACATACAATAGTTTTTCTGGTGGAACTGAAAGTAAAGAATTAAGATATCTAAATCCAACTGGGGAATTTCATTATCCATCAGAACCAGAAAAAGTCGTGGCCGCTTATATTGAAGCAACTTGTTTAGTGAAAGAAGCAGATGATGAACAGGATGCGTATCTCACGAATGCAGGACTTAAAAAAAATATCCACTTGAAGTACTCGCCTAATACTATAACTTATATGGGCATTGAGTTGGATGTAACTGTAGTAAAAGAAGATGAAAACATAGTAGTAATAGATGCAAAAGAAGAACCTTACTATGATAAAACCATTACCACACGTTTTTATCTCAAAAAGATAAATGATAAGTGGAAGATAGATGATATTAAGAGTCAGGATAACACACTGATAGAACTTGATAATAACACGTTAAAGGAGATATCAGAAGAGACTCTGAATCGATTAAAACAAGAGATTAGTGAGCATTTGAGAGAGGTAAACGGGCAAAAAAAAGGTGATATAGAGAAGAGTTTGAAAGTGGGTGTTTTAGCCGATTCTAGAATAGAAGAATGTAATCTTCAATTAGTTCATATACAACTTGATTATGCATGGCTTAATGGTTTTGTCATCTATAGAGATAACAAAATTATAGGGGTATTAGGAGGCATGACTAATGATAAACTCTATCTAACAGATTTGAATGAAGATGGTAAAAAAGAGATTCTTTTTTAAAACATCAATGGGGTCTGGTATGTTATATCATGTTCTGCATCTTTATGATTCTGCAATAGAGAAGTTTTATACGGCATCTTTTTTATTTAGATAATAACTTTTGTGAACTTTTGCAAAAAAAAGAAGATGGCATAGGAATATATAAAGTTTTAGTGGAGGATCAATTAGCTGAAGAACCGTCTGGCTATATCGAATTTAACGAAGAAGGATTCAAAACAACAGGTGTGGAATCACATAGTTTAAAAGTTAATAAAAAGGAGTATAGTCAATAATAATTTAATAGGAAACGAGTTGTAATTTGCATAAAAAATACATAAGAAAATGAGGTATAGATCATGGGACATAGATTAGCCGTATCAGGTAGTACCATATTATCTGATCCAGCTCAATTCGAAGCATTGCTATGGGATGGAATAACCCATATTGAAATAGGCGAGTTTCCTGACGAAGAAGCCTTTCAGAAATTTCTAAAGTTAAAAGAAAAACATCGGTTATCCTTTGGAATTCATTCACCAATCATTCGTGGTCAAAGTAAGTATGACCTTATTCAAAAGGTCCACTATGACCCAGCAGTTGCACTGGAGCAGGTGGAAGCAGAAGCCAGTCGATTGGTTAACCTAGGAGCGAATTATCTTCTTGTGCATTTTCCATTTTTTCTAGAAGAAACAGAGGAAAATACCATTGAACACATTGAAGAAGGTCTAAAACAATTAAGTTGTATTAGAGAAAAATATGGCATTGAGATTGTTTGTGAGCCAAAGCTTGGCAATAACCGATCAAGTGCTGGGATTAATTATCTAAACAACTTTCCAGTACATATATGGGCTAAATATGATTTGAAATTATGTATCGACATTGGAGATTACTTAATGGCAACAGATGATAAAATATTGGATTACCTGGAAAAATGGAAAGTTTATATAAAAGTAGTACATTTGCATAATGTTGACTATATTGGTGATGAGTATATATGGGTACCCGTTCACCCAAGTCAAGAAATGATAGGAACTATAAAATCGGGCATATTATGCGTTATCTAGCAGAGTTAAAGAATATAACCTTTGTTTTCGAACATACACCACAGCTGATTCCAAGTGAAGCATATGTACACGAGGGTTATCAATGGGTACGTCAACTGGTATGTGGGGAACAAGAATAACGAATACTTTTACTTTTTTTTCGACTAAATCTCCTTCTTGAGCATCTAATATATGAGATCTCAAAAAAAATGAAAATAGAAGCAAGGAGGAATAATTACCCAGTGAGTAAAAATAATGATTTAGAAGAATATCCTGATATAAAGAAAGCTATTAAATCTCAAGAAATACTAGTGCCGGATATTCTTGAGATGCGCATAAGAAAAACAGTTGAGGAATCTGTCATTAAGAAAAAGCGATTTATATTAAGATATGTAGCCTCAATTGCTGCATCTATACTTGTGGTTTTCGTACTCTTAATACAGTACAATAATTCCTTTGCAGAAAGTCTATCCAAGATACCTGTTGTAAAAGAAATTGTTAGAGTATTCTATCAAGATAAAGGTTATGAAGAAGCTACGACTAATGGGTTTGAGGCATTAGGCGGCACAGTATGGGAAGAAGATGGATACAGACTTGAGTTGTATGATATTTATTTAGATGAAGAACGCGTGACCTATAAGGGTAAATTATCTGGAAATAAAGTCAATTATGATGTTTATAACTATGAACTAAATGTAGACTCTAAATATGCTCGTAACACCAACCGGTCTTCAGAAAGAAATGGAAATGCTGTATGGCTTAAGGGTGATAGTCCAGTCTCTGTAGGATCACTTAGAAAATTGTTAAAAGAAGAAAATCCCGTAATTACCTTTAACTTTAGCATTTCCCCTAGGTATAGTAAAGATCCAACGAATAAAACCTATAAGATTACAGTGCCTTTTAATAAGGAGGATTTTCAACTTAGTAAACGATATGACTTAACTCATGTACCTTATTTAAAACCAATCAAAATGAATGACCTGACGATTCAATTTCGCAAGTTATCAATTGGTCCAACAACCATGAAACTTTCATTTGAGTATAGTCATTCACCATTTCTTAGAGTTGGTTTTACTAATCCTTATCTTCGGGATGATAAAGGTAATCGTTATGAACTACCTGAAGAAACTAATTTTGTTGGAAGTTCAACTATATCGTTGTTACTCGTACCTTCTCTTTATTATCGTGAAATGCCAGAAAAGCTATTTTTTGGTTATGAAGGTATAGTCATTATGGATAAAGATAATAAATTTACACTTCGATTAGATGACACATACCCTAAGACGATTAAGTATACAGGGTAGAGTATACTGTAGAAAAATTTGCATATATTGGTGGAGAATTGTTCTTTAGAATGAAAGGCAATAAAAGTGATCGAAAATTTTTTGTATGGCCGAAAGGAGCAGCTTCAGGAAGTGGGTCCATAGAGGATGGCATATTCTTTAAAATAGCAGAAAAAAGATGCTTATACGTTCTATTTTCAAAGTGCTTATACACCGATCTATGAAAGTAATGAAATAGAAATTGAGTTAGGGAGTGACCTCAATGAATAAACAGCTCATTAAAAAAAAGCACAGAAAGGTAATAAAGAGGCATTATCCCAACTCTTCATAAGTGTGCAAGATGAAAGCTACAAAGTAGCATATAGCTACTTAAGGAATGAGCAGGATAGTATGGACGCTGTATGTAATGCCGTAGAAAAAGGGTTATTAAGCATTAAGAACCTTAAGAAAGCAAAATATTTCAGAACTTGGTTTATACGAATCGTGATGAATGAAGCCAAGATGCTCATACGTAAGGAAAGTAAAGTCATTTATTTACAAGACAATATGTTAGAAGCACAAGTAGATAGAAGAGATAAAATATCTGAGTTACATCAAAAAGAACTTGCTATGGACATGAAGGATGCCTTAGCAAATCTACCAGAAACGGACAGGGGTATGGTGTATATGAAATACTATCTGGAGTACTCGTTTAGAGAAGTTGCTAAGATTCATGGTATGCCTGAGAGTACCGTGAAGACTAGAGTATATAATGCCTTAGAGACATTGCGAGGGGTCATGATTGATTCTAAGGTGATATAAATTAATCATTGCTATAATAAGCCCATAGATGAAAGTATGAATGCTTTTATCTATGGGCTTAATGTATTTTTTTTATTAAATAAAATAAAATCCGAAAACCGCTTTTCTTATTACCAATCATATATTATGATAATAGAATAGAGAATTCAACAGGCATGTTATGAAGATGGCAGGAGGTTATGATGAATAATAGCGCATATAAAATAGCTCGTATAAACAAAGATAAAAAATTACGATGGTAAATTCTTTTTTGGTGTAAAAAACAACAGGTATATTCTGTAGACCATCATGCCCATCACCTATTGCAAAAGAAGAAAATGTGCACTATTTTAATTCTATGTTTGATGCACTAGAGAGTGGTTTTCGACCTTGTTTGCGCTGTCGACCAGATATTCATGTGGATTATTATAATGGTAATGTTGAGGGTACATCTATTGTTAATGGTGCTCTTACTAAAATCTATGAAGGCTATCTGAATGACCATAGCATCAGTGACTTAGCTAAGGTTTTTTTATGTATCAGATAGACATCTACGGAAGCTGTTCGTAGATAACCTAGGTATGCCTCCTGTAAAGATAGCTAAATACCATAAAGCGTTGTTTGCTAAAAAGCTATTGACCTATTCTCATTTATCCATAACAGACATTGCCTATGCATCTGGATTCGGTTCAACGAGACAATTTAATGATGTTTTCAAAGAGATATTTGGAGGAACCCCCACTATGATCAGAAAAGGATTTAATAAAGATAGTACAGAAGCAATACCACGCTTAGGTTAGCCTATAAAGAGCCATTTGATTTTGAAGGTATGTTAGCTTTTATGCGACTACGAGGCATAAAAGGCGTAGAAGTGATAACAGCATACAGTTATAGTAGAACATTTCGGTTAGACGGTTCCGTAGGTTATTTTACCGTGACAAACAATACAGATCAATCAGCCCTTGAATTAAAAATCATTAGTGATGATATAAAATGTTACATGTCTATTTATAATAAAGTTAGAAAAAATGTTTGACCTTGATACAGATTTTACCATGATTAATGAACAATTTTCTAAAGATGAAATTTTATCACAAGGCATGGAAAAAGGACATGTTCCCAGGTTACCTATAGCATATAATCCATTTGAACATACCATTCGTGCCATACTAGGACAACAAATAACAGTGAAAGCAGCTACGACTTTGGCAGGAAGGATTGTAGAAAAGGTAGGAATAAAAACCCCAGTAGACTTTCCAGATGGATTAGGATACCATTTTCCTACCCCAGAGGAATTGATGAATATGGATTTAGAAGGCATTGGTATCACAAAAACAAGACAAAAAACCATTGAAAATGTAGTTAATGCTATTGTGAACAAAGAGGTAAGTCTTACAGTTAATCAATCATTTGATGCTTTTCATAAGAAATTTTCAACCTTAAAAGGTGTAGGTGATTGGACTGTTAATTATGTGGCCATGCGAGGGATGGGAATGGTGGATACATTTCCTGCGAAAGATCTTGGCATAATAAAAGCACTTACAGTAGAGGACAAGAAACCTACATTAAAGGAAATTTTAAGTATAGCTGAAAAATGGCGCCCCTACAGAGCTTATGCTGCGTTATGTTTATGGAAATACGCCAGTAGAAAGGAGCAATAATATGTATTATACAAGATTTCATACCAAGTTTTGTGAAATTATATTAGTTGGAAATGAAGAAGGGTTAGCCCATTTGCATCTGAATACCGGTGAAGGCAAGCGGACATTTGACATTGATCAAGACTGGATTAGAGAAGATGAATTCTTCAAGACAGCGATTAAACAAATAGAAGCCTATTTTGAAGGTGATAGAATAGACATTGATATAAAATTGAATCCTAAAGGTACGGATTATCAAAAGAAAGTATGGCAAGCCCTAAGAGAAATACCTTATGGTGAAGTATGGACTTATAAAGAAGTGGCTGCACATATTGGTAATGAAAAAGCATCAAGGGCGGTTGGTATGGCCAATAGTAAGAATCCCATTCCTCTGATTGTACCATGCCATCGTGTAATTGGTGCCAACGGAAAGCTCACAGGTTTTGCCCATGGTCTGGCAATAAAGGAAAAATTAATTAATTTTGAAGCATCTATTAAGAATTAAGAGATAATCGATTTAAAGAGTAATAATAGAATGTCGGGAATGATAACTGATGAAGAATTATTGGAAGTTAATAAAAAGGTATATAAAATGGAAGATTGTTTTCTTAGGTAGACCTCCCTACTTTCCTTTTTGGTGTTATATTGAGGGAAATCACGATCTTTCTAAGAAACCGAGGCATGTCATAGGTACTGATGAGGCTATTGTTTGGCATGTTGAGGAGGATGAGAACTTACCCCATGTTGATCATATTGAAATGAGTGGTTACCATGTAGCCACCATCATCAGTTATGGTGTGGATCCACATGGTAAGATTCAATTGAATCGGCATATAGCATGGCCTATGCTTAGGCGTAAGCCCAATTGGACTCGAAGTCATCTAAAGCATAATTTCGACCATCATCAACAGGTGAAGATCTACGTAAATAATGATTTATTATCTGAGGAATACCCTAATGAAATCAGTATAAGAGGACATTTACATATAGTAAGTCGAACAAAAAAAAGGGGTTAATATAGCAAGACAAATTCAACCTGCAGTTCAAACCGGTGCAATTATTGAGAAGATTACCATAAGCAATGTCGATGATAAAACATTGGATCTTACATTGAAACTTAAGAAACATGGTGTAAAAACATTAGCTATTATGGGGGTATATGGAGCTTATACAATTAAATCATATCTTGTAGACGCTAGGGGAAATGGTATAAAGAATGGTACCTTAAGGACTAGGCTTGAGAAAGGTGAAGAGAAGGTCTACTATCAGATCTACATGGCAACAAAAGAAAACGAGTCAGTTTCTGTGAATGTATTACATGAGATGAAGACAAGGGCAAGGTTTGTTGACACCATATTTCATAATCTTCAATTAGAGACACCTGAAGAAGTGTTGAATGTAGCATTTAATCACGCTAAGTTACGAGCAAGTGAAAGCATCTTTAAAACCAAAAATGGTTGGATGCATTGTCCTGGTGGTGGCGGTTATTATAGTGCCATGTGGACCAATGACCAATGTGAGTATGTGAATCCCTTTTTTCCTTTTTTAGGATATGACATTGGAAACAAGCAAAGCATAAATGGCTATAAACTATTTTGTAAATACATGGATAAAGATTACAAAAAACCACTACCTGCCAGTATCATTGCTGAAGGGGATAAGGGTTATAGCTGTGCAGGAGATCGTGGGGATGCAGCGATGTTTGCCTATGGTGCAGCTAGATTTTGCCTTGCATACGGTGATGAAGAAACTGCAAAATCACTATGGGAAGGTATAACATGGGCTATAGAATATTCAATAAGGAAGATAAATGAAGAAGGTGTTGTGACCAGTGATTCTGATGAATTAGAAAATCGTTTCCGATCAGGTAAAGCCAATTTGTTTACATCTTGTCTACTATATGATGCACTACTTAGTGTTAGCATGTTAGCAAAAGAACTAGGTTACGAAGAAGCTGATTATGAAACTTATAAACAACAAGCTGAACAATTAGATAAAGCAATCGAAGCCTATTTTGGAGGTCAAATTGGGGGATATGATACTTATCAATATTATAAAGGTAATCGTGTACTAAGAGCATGGATTTGTATACCATTAGCCATGTGTATCTTAACCCGAGCTAAGGGTACCATTAAAGCCTTATTTTCTGATGAATTATGGACATCACATGGTTTGAGAACAAAAGCTGGGTGTGATACTTTTTGGGATAGAAGTACCCTCTATGCTTTAAGGGGTGTATTTATGGCTAATGAGACAGATGAAGCACTTAGGCATTTCATGGATTATACGAAGAAGCGATTATTAGGAGAACATGTACCCTACCCAGTCGAAGCTTATCCCGAAGGTAATCAAAAAACATCTATCCGCAGAAAGTGGGTTGTACACAAGGATTATTACCGAGGGATTATTTGACATAAGACCTACAGGCTTTAAGCAGTTTAGGTGTAACCCACATCTTCCAAAACAGTGGCATACAATGGCACTTCGACATGTACGGTTATGCCAGAGCGATTTTGATATAGAAATACATCGAGTAGAAGGCGGTCGATGCATGGTTATTGTTCAGAATGGAGCAATCATCTATAATAAACAACTTCCACATAACCAAGCTTTTGAAATCGAAATGGGGTAAGAAAGTTAATCGAGTCAAGAATTCTGAAAGCAAGAATTCACTGAGATAAAAGTCTTCCATTATAAGCGTTAATGCAACAAGTGAAAATAATTTTCTCATTTGTGATTTTGTCTTTGCAAGCAACAAAATCTTGGCACAATATTTGAATATGACCAACTGTTGTCATATTTAAACTGATATAATAATTACTAAAATATATTTATTCATGAGGAGGTAATTATGAAATCAGAGGATAACTTAGTGTATTATAGTGAACAAGGGTCCATATCATCACCAGGTGAATACATGAACTTGGTAGCAGGACTTCCCAAAGATATGGTGAAATTATGTTCATATATCCATCAATTGATATTAATTGATTTCTTACCCAATATGGGATTAGTAAAAGTACCACCAGAACATCTAGAGGATATTCAGATTAGAGGAGTTAAAAAACAAGCTAGAAAAGGTAATAGAAAGAGATGGTTCAAGTATTTTAACAGAAAGAAGTTATGAAAAAGCTTTATTAGGTAATTGTAGAGATTTGTCATTAATGGTATGTTCTGTTTTAAGACATCATAAATTACCTGCAAGAATACGGTCAGGATTTGCTACTTTTTTTGAGCCACAAAAATACTATGATCATTGGATTTGTGAATATTGGGATCAATCCCAAAAACAATGGATTAGGGTTGACCCATGGATGAGTCAAATCCATTATAGAAAGGATCTATTACCTCCACAATTAAGTGCTGGATTGTTTCAGATTGATTTAAATCCATATGACGTAAAAAAAGAGTTCTTTATAACAGGCGAAGAAGCTTGGATTAATTGCCGAGAAAATGGACATGATCCTAATAGTTATGGTACTTATGAACCGCACTTAAAAGGATTATGGTTCATTCGGGATAACATGATAAGGGATTTATTATGTTTGAATAAAATAGAACCTTTGCCTTGGGATTGTTGGGGTATAATGGGAGGAAAAAAGTGATATAAAAGATGATGAAGTAATATTGTTAGATGATATAGCAAAATATTTAATCACGTCTGAGTTTACACAACCTACCCTATTAGAGAAAGTGAAAAGTTTACAGATTACAGAAGATGTCATCAAATTATTGGATTAAGAGGAATTGAAAATGGATAAAAATCAGCTGTTAGATAAAATTAAAGATAAAAATGTAGATGTTAAGTATTATGCTAAACAAACCATTCAAGATGAAAAATTAAGAAATTTTATCGTAGAGCAGTTGCTTAACAACAAAGAGATCATGGTTTATTATCATTGCTATTATATCGTATCCTTAGCAAGTGAATTAGAACCTGAGTTTTTCTATTCCTATTGGCATGATTTTGCAACATTGATCAATAACGAGAATTCATATCATAGAAGTATCGGTTTAACGATTATTGCAAATTTAGTAATGTGCGATAGAGATTGTCTAATAGATACGCTTATACATGATTATCTAGCACATATAGATGATGAAAAATTCATGACAGGTCAATGCTGTGTAAAAAACTTAACGAAAATCGTGAACAATAGAAAAGAGTTAAAACAACACATAATAGAAACGCTATTAAGTATAGATAAAAAATGTTCATACCCAGAGAAGCAAAAAGAATTACTTAAATATGATGTGTTAAGTGTTTTTGAAATAATTTATGATGGAATTGACAAAAAAGAAAGTATAAACCAATTCATCATTAAAGCGTCTGACAGTATAAGCGGTAAAACTAAGAAAAAAAGCGAAACAGTTAAGAAAGAAATATAACATCTAATACAGAAACTGATAAGATTTTTATATCTTATCAGTTTCTTTGCGTTTAGAAGAAAAAACTAAAAAATTATATACGTATGGAAGCTTTTTTCGGATTGAATTGATGGTCTTTTAATCGTTGTAACCTCTTGACAAATAGTTTCATAAAATATAGTATAGACGTATGGACGTCTGGTCGTTATGTGGTGTCCTTGGATTAATTCCTAGAAATTATTAATATGTGTATCATCATAGTGAGGTTATCATAATGGCCTAATAATGAAACATGATGAATGGGGAGAGGATATGAAAAATAAGATTGTGAGAGTGATACAATCACATGAAGAGCTTGCACATTATGATATTCATATTGAACTTTCTAAGGAGGGGATAGTAACCCTTCGTGGTGAAGTGGATCTATGGCAACATGTAGTCGATATCGGGCATATTGTGGCAAAAGTAAGAGGCGTTAAAAAATGTTGTAAATGATATTGGCGTCAAGGGGATGACGATTCCTAAAATAGATCATTCCAAAGAGATTGAAAAAAATTCTAGTATCAGGGCGAGAGAGAAAATGTGACGTGGTCATAATCGGTGCAGGTATTTCAGGATGTGCTATTGCAAGAGCTTTATCCAAGTATACATTGGATATCATTGTGGTAGAAAAAAAATAGTGATATTGCTGAAGAGTCTACTAAATCCAATAATGGTAATATTCACCCAGGTATTATTGCAAAGCCTGGTACACTAAAAGCTAAATTAAATTTAAAAGGAAATGCCATGTATACAAAATGGGCAGAGGAATTACAGTTTGAATTCAACAGAACAGGTTCTCTTGGCATCGTGTACAGGAAATCAGAGTGGCGCCTTATGAAGATACTTCAATTTTTGAAGATAACCAGGTTAGGGTATCTCTTTAAACCGCTTAGACAAGTTATGAAAGTACCTGGTCTTAAGTGGTTAAACAGCCAAGAGGTTTTGGAACAAGAACCTCATGTAGAAGGTAAACCCTATGGAGCCTTGTTCATGAGTACCATGGCCATAGTTGAACCTTATGAAGTATGCTTAGCATTAGCTGAAAATGCTGCTATGAATGGGGTATCCTATATGCTGGATTCACAAGTCATAGATGTACTTACAGAAGATGGGCATGTAAAAGGTATCGTAACAAATAAAGAGGTTATTCGAAGTAGATATGTGATTAATTGCGCAGGCGTCTATGCGGACGATATTGCTCAAATGGCAGGGGATCGATTCTTTACCATTCATCCTAGGCGTGGAGCCATAGCCATATTTGATAAAAATAGAAAAGGATATTTTAATAAGCCACTGGTTTCTTTTTCTAGGAGTCGAGGCAGAAAGCAAAATTCTAAAGGGGGCGGCGCTTGTATCACACCTGAGGGTAACTTATTATGGGGACCAACTGCTACAGAGGTTCCTGATAAAGAAAATAAAAGTGTTGACGTTACAGATATGGAGTATATTCTATCACTTGGTGGTACAGTAACAGGGGACGTTAAACCGTCAGAAATCATCACTTTTTTTTGCAGGCATAAGAGCTGCGGATTATAAAGAAGATTTTATTATTGGTATGTCAGAGAAGGTAGCAGGCTTTATGAATGTAGCAGGCATTCAATCCCCAGGGTTAGCGTCTGCACCAGCTATTGCAGAAATGGTAGAAGATATTATTAAAAAAAAGGATCATGGGCATTTACAGCAAGATATGGCTACAATCCTATCCGCAAACCGAAGGTTAGATTTCGCCATATGAGTCATAGCGAGCAAGATAATCTGATTAAGAAGAACCCTTTATATGGTCATGTTATATGTCGATGTGAACTCATTACCGAAGGGGAAATTGTAGATGCCATTCATGGATTAATCCCCGCAAGAACCATAGATGCAGTTAAGAGAAGAACAAGATCAGGTATGGGTAGATGTCAGGGTGGATTTTGTGGGCCAAAAGTACTTCAAATATTAGCTAGAGAATTACATAAAGAACCTACAGATATTACATTAAAAGGTATAGGCTCTTATGTTCTTCAAGATGAGAATAGAAAAGATACAGGTGAATAAAGCTATTGGGTTAATATGTTTGGAGGGATTAAGGTGAAAAAATATAGATATAGATGTGCTGATTATTGGAGGCGGTCCGGCAGGTCTTGCTGCTGCATTAGAAGCGAAAAGACAAGGTATAGGCAAAGTCATGATCATCGAACGAGATGTTGAATTAGGAGGCATACTGCAACAATGCATACACGATGGATTCGGACTTCACCGCTTTGGTAAGCGTCTATCAGGTTGCGAGTATGCAGAACGCTTCATAGAACAGGTAGTAGGTAGCAGTATTGATGTAAAATTAAAGACGATTGTAATTGATATATTAATGGATAAAACCGTATTTGCCATGAATGCAGAAGAGGGCATGTTGAAGATACAATGTGGCGCTATTATTCTTGCAATGGGTTGTCGTGAAAGAACAAGATCACAGGTGTTTATCTGGGGCACTAGACCAAGTGGTGTACTAACAGCAGGGACGGTACAACGCTATATTAATATTGAAGGGTATCTACCGGGGAAAAAAAAGCGGTTATACTGGGCTCGGGGGATATCGGTCTTATTATGGCAAGGCGCATGACGTTAGAAGGCATAAGCGTGGAAGGTGTTTATGAGATTATGAAAAACCCAGGTGGGCTTAAGCGTAATATCAGCCAATGTCTTAATGATTATGATATTCCTATGTATCTTTCCACAACGATAGTGCGAATTCATGGTTACAAGAAATTAGAAGGTGTAACAGTAGCTAAGGTAGATGATAAGAAACGACCGATAAAAGGAACAGAGCGTTACATTAAATGTGATTTATTGGTATTGGCTGTAGGTCTCATACCAGAAAATGAATTGTCTTCGAATATCGATATTGATATAGATCCTAAAACAAAAGGTCCTGTTGTGGATGAAAGTTTTATGACATCTGTAGAAGGTGTATTTGCGGCAGGTAATGTGGTAACCGTATTCGATCTAGTAGATGATGTATCCATAACAGGTGAAATTGCCGGTAGAGGTGCAGCTAAGTATCTACAAGGGCAACTTAATCTAGATACGGATTATCAATCCATTATCCCTAAGGGGTTGGTTAATTTTGTTGTACCACAACGCTACAGAAGCGATAACCTAGAAAACCAGCTAACCGTTTATATGCGCGTAAAAGAAGAGAAGAAACAGGTGTACATTCATGGTGTCATGGATGAACGGGTTTGCTTACATAAGAAACAAGTCGTCATATCACCACCTGAAATGGTTGTTGCCAACATTAAAAAAGATAATTTGTTGACAAGTGGCGATATAACGATTGATATTGAAGGAGGGGAAGAAGGATGAAGAAAGTAATAACATGCATTGTTTGTCCTGTTGGATGCACCCTCACGGTTTATGAAGAAAATCATCAGATTATAGTAGAAGGTAATCAGTGTAAAAGAGGTCAAGAATTTGGTGAAAAAGAATATATAAGACCCATGAGGATTCTAACAACAACGGTAAAAAATAAAGGGAAGTTTACACAAAAGATTACCTGTTATGAGTGATGGGGAAATACCCAAAGATCAATTAACTCAGTGTGTGCAAGCACTCTATAAAATATCTGTGCAAGCCCCCATTATTCGAGGTGATATTCTAGTGAAAGATATATGTCATACAGGCATTAATATTGTTGCATCTAGAAGTATGAAGGCAGATTAGACATATACCTATAAAATATGGTAAAATACTCTTGTAAAATATCGGTTGTCCACATACAGTACATCAATGTTTGGTCCGATAAAATTGATATATAAGTTGGTCTCATGAGCTATCATTTACCAACATTTATAGGAGGTAGTATCATGCAATATAACCCATCGATTCCTGTATACATTCAGATAAAAGATGATATCATCAAGAAGATTCGTGAAGGCATGTGGAAAGAAAATGAAAAGATACCTTCAGAGGTAAAATTTATGGAGGAGTATGGAGCTGGAAGAGGAACAGTAAGAGAAGCCATTAGGTTAATTATTGATGAAGGTTATTTATATATAAAAAAGGGTATAGGTACTTTTGTTGCCCAAAAAGAGGTAGGTATATCCATTGAACCATTTGTCAGTTTGACTTATTTTATCAAGATGAGAGGTCTTGATATACACACAAAAGTGTTAGAAGTTGAAGAACGTATAATGGATGAGGATACATCTAAGAAAACAGGTATAGAAGCGGGCACAACATGCTTGTTTGTTAAACGGATGCGTATGATGAAAAACCAACCAATAGGTCTAGAGACTTTCCATTTTGCGTATAAAGCAGAAGTGCTTTATAAGGATTTTGATTTTACCCATGCTATTTCTCATTATTTATTCCATGATTGTCAATTGACAGTAACGAAGATGAACATGGATATGGAATTGGTTAAGGCTTCTGGAGAAGGCATGAAACGGTTAGGGTTAGATCAGAAGAGTAAGATGCTTGTATCTAATCGTATCGTCTACATTAATGCTAATCAAGATGTGCTCTATCATTTGACGTTTGTCTGTGGCGAGGAGCTTAGTCAGATTGGGCTTGATAAGTTTGTGTAGGCAACAAAAAAAATGTTTCATTCTGTAGAACTTAGTGTTATAATGGGGGGGGCATGAACATTAAAATCGAAAGGATGAATATTCGTGACTTTATATGAACAATGGAAAGATATAGCTTATGTAGAACGTACCCAAGAGGAGTATGATGCTTTTTGGCGTGACTACTTAGCGAAAGAACAAAAGAATTATGAGTATATCTTAGAGAATAAAGATGAGAAAATTAGTGGAACTTATGCTGAGCTTGCTGAGAAATTTGATATGGATTTAGTAACATTTGCGGGTTTCTTAGATGGTATTAACACAAGTTTAGTAGAAGCTTTTGATTTAGATAGTCTTACAGAACAGAGTCCACTTAACTTAGCTATAGATATGGAAAAGTTATATTACAATATGCATGATGCAAAAGCAGAGTGGTTATTTACACTTCCGCAATGGGACGCAATCTTAACTGAGCAAAAAAAGAAAAGAAATAAAAAAAAGCTTATAATCAATCAAAGATTATTGTAAAAGATAAGAAAATCGGACGTAATGAGCCATGTCCATGTGGTAGTGGTAAGAAATACAAGCAATGTTGTTTGAATAAGCAATAGTAAAAAATCGAACACTCTAGAGAAATCTAGGGTGTTTATTGTAGATAAGGCGTTTTACTTATCTAGAGTAAATATAATATGAATTTAGGGGGCTATATAATGAGGAAAGTAAAATGGGCAATCATGGGTGCTGGTCATGTATCCCATAAATTTGCCAAGTCTTTTCATGATGGTATTGGTGATGGAGAACTCTATGCAGTGGCATCAAGAACAATGGATAAAGCGGTAGATTTTGCTACAACTTATGGGATTAAGTATGCTTATGGAACATATGAAGAGATGCTTAAGGATGATGACGTAGATATGGTGTATGTAGCATCACCTCATGGCTTACATAAAGAACATGTACTGATGTGTATTGAAAGTGGAAAAGGCGTTCTATGTGAGAAAGCTTTCTGTATTAATAAGAAAGAAGCAGAACTAATGGTAGATAAAGCTAGAGATAAGGGTACTTTCTTAATGGAAGCTATGTGGACTAGATTCCTACCTGCAACAAGAGCCATCGAACAATATATTGACGAAGGCAAGTTAGGAGATATTCGTTTTATTAAGGTGAATATAGGGTTTAATGGTGTATACGATCCTGAGTGGAGACTGTACAAGAGAGAATTAGGTGGTGGCGCAATATTGGATATTGGTATATATGCCATGTCTTTTATATCCATGATTAAGAAACAGCAACCCAAAACCATAAAAGCTATTGGTAATTTCGCACCTACAGATGTGGATTCCGATTGCTTATCCATTATGCAATATGAAGATGGAAGTATGGCTGAAATATTATTATCCATATCAACTGCAATGGCACATAAAATTGAAATCATAGGTACTAAGGGTACGTTAATCATTCCTAGTGTGACCAGTCCAAAGTCAGCATACTTACTAAGGGATAATAAAAAAGAAGAAATTATTCACGAGCCTTATGAAACAGATGGCTACACAGGATTTGAATTTCAGATACAAGAAGCAAACAGTTGCTTTATACAGGGCAAGTTAGCATCTAGTCGCATGACACTTGAAGAAACCGTAGATATTATGGGTGTATTAGATAGATTGCGTAGAGCAATTGGTGTTACATATCCTAATGATATGAATTAATTTTAATATAATCAAGAACATACAAAGTGTTACATCAAGAAAGAGCTGTCTTTACCACCACATGATTCTGGTTTCACACCATGTCATTGTGAGGTTAGACAGCTCCTTCTTGTATGTGTACTAAAAGGGGAGGCTCTACTAATAAATAAATACAAGATTTGAATCTTTTATGAAAACTATTACTCTAGGAGTTTTTTTTCTATCTCTTTTTTAAGATTTTTTAGGACGTTTCATAGGATGATAGCGATTAACAATCTTTCCGTCAGGTCCAATTAAAAATTTGGTGAAATTCCAAGGTATTTTCTTGCCATCTGTCTCTTTTACCAAATACTGATAGAGAGGATGAGCTTCTTCACCATTTACGTCAATTTTTGCAAACATAGGGAAAGTAACCCCATAAGTTAGACGACAGAATTCTTGAATAGCTTCATTGCTTCCTGGTTCTTGTTGTTTGAATTGGTTACAGGGAAAGCCAAGAATAGCAAATCCCTGGTCTTTATATGTCTCATAGAGTGCTTCCAAACCATCATATTGTTTTGTGAAACCACACTTACTGGCTACATTGACAATAAGAATGACTTTACCCTTATAAGTTTCAAGAGACACTTGTTCACCCTGAATATTTTCCACATTAAAATCGTATATTGACATGTAATCACCTCTTATTATATTTTTTGAATATCTTATGATAATATTTATTTTATGTTTATGTATAATTAAGTTAGTAGGGATGTACTTTGTATATAGTTTGTTTCTTTGGTTAACAACATTGTATATTAAATAATAATAATTGTCAATAGATAATATTTAAAAACAAAACTTAAAATTTCACAATACTGTTTCTAATAAAAATAAAGAAAAGGACTGCTTTGGATTTATATAGTAAAGTAGGTGTGTGTGGTGGGAAATACATAGAAGAATGGTGATAATCACATAATTTAAAGTTATAAAGTTTTTTTCTAAAGAAAAATAAAAAAAATCTCAAAATTGTTAGTAATAATAGAAGTAATTAACAAATAATTGAATATAAAAAAAATAGAAAAATGCTAATATAAAGTCATAACAGTTATATTAACTAATATAATTTATTATACACCATAATCAATAAATTAATATAACCATGAATAGAGGCGCAAAGGAAGGGTAGTTTTTAATTGTTAAGGAGATGGACCTCTGATATTAAAGACGAAGGGTCACTTTGCCGAAAGGGTATGCGGGTTCGTAAGTATACGCTTGGTGATAAGAATAATGCCTTATCACTGCCATCAACCTATGATGTATAGCCTATAGGATAATGGAGAGCTATTTATGTTATGAAATAAGATTTCATACATAAATGGCTTTTATTTATGCACTGAAATTTTATTTCAGTGCTTTTTTAATTTAAGGCAATATAGCCAGCCACTTACTTTTATATAGGCATAATAGGAAGGCTGAAAGTATAAGAAACATGAAAGGGTGAAGGATATGAAGGTTTCAATACGGTTGCGTATGAGTATGCATGATGCACACTATGGAGGTAACTTAGTTGATGGTGCTAAGATGTTACAACTTTTTGGGGATGTTGCAACAGAATTGCTTATTCGCCATGATGGAGATGAAGGATTGTTTCGAGCTTATGACAACGTTGAATTTCTAGCACCAGTATATGCTGGGGATTATATTGAATGTGAGGGAGAGATAACAGAGTGTGGTAATTCCTCAAGAAAAATGACTTTTGTAGCAAAAAAAAGTTATCGCACTTAGAGCAGATATTAATGATTCAGCAGCAGATGTGCTAGAAGAACCAGTGGTTGTATGTAAAGCCAGTGGAACCTGTGTTGTTCCAAAAGATAAACAAAGAAAGTAGGGGTGTTTTATGGAAAAGTTAATCATCACAGCTGCTATATGTGGAGCTGAAGTGACCAAGGAGCAAAATCCAAGTGTTCCTTATACGGTAGATGAAATTGTAAGAGAAGCTAAGAGTGCATACGATGCAGGAGCTAGTATTATTCATTTGCATGTAAGAGAAGATGATGGCACACCAATCCAAGACAAAGAACGTTTTGAAGCATGCATAAAAGCTATTAAAGAAGTCTGTCCTGATGTAATCATTCAACCTTCAACAGGTGGGGCTGTTGGCATGACTAATGAAGAAAGACTTCAACCAACCTTATTAAAACCAGAAATGGCTTCTTTGGATTGTGGTACATGTAATTTTGGTGGTGATGATATTTTTGTTAATACTGAAAACACCATTATTGAATTTGCTAATACCATGTATAAGTTGGGCATTAAACCAGAACTAGAAGTGTTTGATAAAGGCATGGTGGATATGGCACTTCGTTTACATAGAAAAGGTTACATCAAAGTACCGTTACATTTTAATTTTGTTCTGGGTGTCAATGGAGGCATTGCAGCTACTCCAAGAGATCTTGTATTCTTGACAGGAAGTATACCAGGGGATGCTACATATACCGTAACAGGTATTGGTAGACACCAAATAAGTATGGCAACATTTAGTATACTTATGGGTGGTCATGCTCGAGTAGGCTATGAGGATAATTTATATTTGAAAAAAGGAGTATTGGCTAAGTCTAATGGAGAATTGGTTGAGAAGGTTGTTCGTATAGCTGGGGAGTTAGGAAGAGAAATAGCAACACCTGAAGAAGCGCGACATATACTCGGTCTATCCTAAATACTTTGAAAGCAACAATTAATGGTATGCTATAAATTATTAGGTTTTTGAGAGTTGGTTTAGTAAAAGATAAAAGTAAGGAAGGTGAGTGAGTGAATAAAGTAGTCAGTAAACATGATCTCATACCATTCATGAGAGATGGATTGGTTATCATGATTGGGGGCTTTTTAGCTTGTGGGACTTCAGAGAAGATGATTGATTTCATTATTGAACAAGGTATAAAAGATCTGACAATTATCAGTTCAGATACCAGTTTCGTGGATAAAGGTACAGGAAGACTAATCGCTAATCGACAAGTGAAAAAAAGTAATTGCATCGCATATAGGGACTAATCCTATGACTGGCGAATTAATGAATAGTGGTGAAATGGAAGTTGAATTAGTACCACAAGGAACTTTGGTTGAAAGAATCCGAGCAGGTGGTTATGGTCTAGGTGGTGTGTTAACACCTACAGGTGTTGGTACCATGGTAGCTGAAGGGAAAGAGATCATTACCATTAAAGGCAAAGAGTATTTGCTTGAGATGCCATTAAAAGCGGATATTGCCATATTAAGTGGAAGTATTGTGGATACATTTGGTAATACTTATTATAAGGGCACAACAAGAAATTTCAATCCCATTATGGCTATGGCAGCAGAACATGTCATTGTGGAAGCAGAGCAATTGGTTGAACCAAGTGATATTGACCCAGAATGCATCATGACACCAGGTGTATTGGTAGATTATATTTTAAAGGGGGGTAATGATGATTGATAAGAAGTTAGGGAAACAAATCATTGCTCGTCGGGTCGCAAGAGAGTTACAACATGGGCAGTTAGTGAATTTGGGCATTGGTCTTCCAACGAAAGTTGCAAACTATATTCCAGAAGGGATTGAAGTTATTTTTCAGTCTGAAAACGGTATGGTAGGTATGGGAAAAGTAGCAGCCGAGGGAAAAGAGGATGAGCGCATCATTAATGCTGGTGGTGACCCTGTAACGATTCTTCCTAATGGGGCGTATTTTGATTCCGCTATGTCTTTTGGCTTGATTCGGGGAGGTCATGTAGATCTTACCGTTCTTGGTGCTTTGCAAGTGGATGCCAAAGGTAATCTTGCTAGTTGGATTATTCCAGGTAAGCTTGTGCCAGGTATGGGTGGCGCAATGGATTTAGTTACTGGGGCTAAGAAAGTAATTATTGCTATGTTACATACAGCAAAAGGAAAACCTAAGATTCTAGAAGAGTGTACATTACCTTTGACAGCTAAGGGAGCCGTTGACTTGATTGTGACAGAACTTGGTGTTATGAAAGTAACAGAGGATGGATTAGTGCTAAAGGAGATTCATCCAGATGTGACTGTAGAGGAAGTTAAAGAGGTTACTGGGTGTAAACTTATAGTAGCTGAAAATTTAAAAATGATGGATGTTCATACAATATTTAAGTTGAAAGGATGATTGAATTATGAGAGGTTGTAAATACGGAACACATAGAGTAATTGAACCTAAGGGGGTACTACCACAAGCAGCACGTAAGATTTCTAATGACATGGAGATTTTTGATAATGAGATGTTGATTCAGGTTCAGGCGTTAAATATCGATTCAGCGAGCTTTACACAAATTAAAGAGGCTTGTGGGGGAGATCAGGAAAAGATTAAAGCCATGATCAAGGAGATTGTCAATGAGCGTGGTAAGATGCAGAATCCTGTAACAGGTTCAGGTGGTATGCTAATCGGTACAATCAAGGCTATGGGCAAGGATTTGGCTCATCGTAACCTTAAGGTTGGGGATAAAATTGCGTCTTTGGTATCTTTGACATTAACACCATTACAGATTGAAGAGATTGTAGACATTAAGATGGGTATTGACCGTGTTGAGATTATAGGTACAGCTGTCTTATTTGAAAGTGGTATTTATGCTAAGTTACCTGATGATATGGAAGAAACTTTAGCACTAGCAGCTCTTGATGTAGCAGGTGCACCAGCTCAGACAAGAAAACTTGTTCAGAAGGGACAGACAGTTCTTATTCTTGGAGCTAATGGTAAGTCAGGCTTATTATGTAGCTATGAAGCCAAGAAACAAGTTGGAGAGAATGGTAAGGTTATTGGTCTTGTGAGAAGTGCAAGCAAGAAAAAAATTCTTAGAGGAAACGGGATTATGTCATGAGGTTATTATTGCTGATGCAACAAATCCAATTCAGACATTAGAAGAAGTGATGAAGGTTACAGATGGTAAAGAGATTGATGTAGCGATTAACTGTGTGAATGTACCAAATACAGAGATGTCTACGATTTTACCAGTACGTGAAGAAGGGATTGTTTATTTCTTCTCTATGGCGACTAGTTTTACAAAAGCTGCTCTTGGAGCAGAGGGCGTTGGTAAAGACGTGCATATGATTATTGGTAATGGTTATTCATTAAATCATGCTGACATTACTTTAGATGATTTACGTGAATCAAAAGTGATTCGCGATATCTTTGAAAAAATTATACCTATAAAGTTAAATGAAATAATGGTTATATTGGATAAGTTGGGTTCTTAATTTCTTCATAAAATTAGATAATGGCGGGGTGTAGAATGAATAAAAGTAAGAAGCATGAATATTATAGTCATGTAAGCGATGAGGATTGGAATGATTGGAAATGGCAGATGCGCAATCGGGTGAAAGGGTTAGATGATCTTAAACAATACTTACCCCTTAACCCCTCAGAAGAAGAAGGTATTAAGCAGTGTCTCCAATCCTTAAGAATGGCAATTACACCATATTATTTATCACTTATTGATAAAGATAATGATAGTGATCCGGTACGTAAGCAAGCTGTACCCATGAGCTTAGAATTGCATTCAACCAAGATGGATTTTATTGATCCTTTGTCTGAGGATGCTCATTCACCTGTCCCAGGCTTAGTTCATCGTTATCCAGACAGGGTATTATTACTCATTACAGACCAATGTGCTATGTATTGTCGGCATTGTACTCGTAGAAGATTTGCAGGTCATCAAGACGAAGCGCTTCCAACAAGCCGTGTAGACCGAGCAATTGAATATATTGCTAGTACGCCTGTTATCCGTGATGTTCTACTGTCAGGCGGCGATGCACTACTTATGTCTGATGACAAACTTGAATATATTATTAAAAAATTAAGAGCCATTCCTCATGTAGATGTGGTACGTATTGGCTCAAGAACACCTGTGGTTATGCCACAAAGAATTACAGATAGCCTTGTAAACATGTTGAAAAAATACCATCCAATTTATGTGAACACCCATTTTAATCATCCAAATGAAATCACAGAAGAATCTAAAAGAGCTTGTGAAAAGTTGGCGGATGCAGGGGTTCCACTTGGTAATCAATCGGTATTATTAAAAGGTGTAAATGATTGCGTTCATGTGATGAGAAAACTTGTGAATGAATTAGTGAAAATTAGAGTAAAGCCTTATTACTTGTATCAATGTGATTTAACTGCAGGTATTGAACATTTCAGAACATCTGTTGCTAAGGGAATTGAGATCATGGAAGGTCTTAGGGGGCATACATCTGGTTTCTGTGTGCCAACCTATGTAATTGATGCTCCAGGTGGAGGTGGAAAAAACACCTGTTATGCCTAATTATGTTATATCTCACGGACATCAAAAAGTTGTGCTTAGGAATTTTGAAGGTGTAATTACCACTTATAAAGAGCCTGAACACTATGAACCTGGATGCGATTGTGAGGTCTGTCGTGGTGAAGAAACACGTCATCTTGTAGGCGTTGCTGGTTTGTTATCCAGTAATGAAAAGTCCATGATGGAGCCTGAAGGTTTAGAAAGAAAATTAAGAGGATATGGACAGGATGAAAAGATTGCTTTGCAAGCTAAAGGATTATAGAAGTATTGCAATTATTGGTATGGCTAAGAATGTGGGTAAAACTACATTGCTTAATTTCTTGTTAAATAAGGCTAGGGGTACATGTACCCTTGGCCTTACCTCCATTGGTCGAGATGGGGAGGATACTGACCATGTTACGGGGACTGAGAAGCCGCGTATTTGGGTATATCGTGGAACCATCATTGCTACAGCTCGTAGGTGTCTAAGTATAAGTGATGTAACCTTAGAAATTATGGCAACGACAGGTATGATGACCCCCATGGGAGAAATTATTATTATAAAAGCGTTAAGTGATGGGTATATTGAGTTAGCAGGACCATCCATTAATCAGCATCTTCATCAAGTCTGTGAAAGACTTCTAGCATTGGGGTGTACCATGGTATTATGTGATGGTGCAATCTCCAGAAAGACATCAGCATCGCCAGCTATTACGGAAGCCGCTATTTTAAGTACAGGGGCATCAGTTCACGAAGATATGATAAAGGTAATAGAAGATACAGTTCATGCCGCTCGTATGTTGAGTATTGAAGCTACTGAAGATGATAAACTTATGGAAATTGCCTGTCAATATGAGGATACAAAGGTCATTATCATCGATCAAGACTATCATGTTAAGCCCATGACCCTTGTCACTGCTTTGGCATCTATGGAGATGATTCTCCAACAACTTAACGGGTGTTCAAGGTATTTACTTATAAGAGGTGTTATAACCGATGACATGTTAAATCGTATGATAACGAGTACTAAAGAATCAATGACAGTAGTGGTTGAAGATGGAACGAAGTTAATGTTATCCCATGACGTGTATGAACGGTTTAAAAAAAGTGGTGGGAGAATAGAAGTATTGCATACCATTAATCTTATTGGCATTTCAGTTAATCCTGTATCACCATATGGTTATACATTTGATCCAAAAGTCTTTTTTAGATGAGTTGACAAAACGGATTTCTATACCCGTTTTTTTTAATGTCTATGACGATTATTTACCAAGTAAGGGGTGGTTATAATACAAGCATTAGATAGGTGTATAGGTGAAAATGTAGGACTCACATTTATCTTAGATGAGCTCCGTGTTATATCGCCTTATGGAAAATATGAGAAATCAAAATTACAGCTCTATCAACCAGAAGAAAAAGAATCATTAATAGAAGAACTTGGTTATGTTGAAGCCATGGTCCAGAGCTTAAAGCATGAAAAAGCAACATGGATTAATATTGAAGGTATTATGGAAAGGTTAAAAGATGTTAAGTGCTTAATCGAAGGGTTAACATCTCATATAGTGCTTGATGAAGTAGCATTATTTGAAATTAAATATTTTACGATCCTTGCCCAGGAAGTAAGGCGTAATGTAAAGGATTTAGATATATCCATGGATGTAAGGTTTATGGATATGTTACATGTAATAAAGCTCCTTGATCCAGAAGATAAGGGCGTACAGAGTTTTTATATATATGATACGTACGATCCCGAGTTAGAGACCATAAGAAAAGAGAAAATAAGCATAGAAAAAGAAATATTCTCTGAAGATAATCTGGATAATATTGAGGCGCTAAAAGTGAAACGATTAGCTCTTGTTGTACAGGAAGATATACTTACAACAGCTATAAGAAAACAATTGAGTGCCCAGCTATATCAATATAAGAGCCAGTTAATCCACAATATGGATACCATGGGACGGTTGGATATATTAAGAGCTAAAGGTGAGTTAGCCATTAAGTATAAGGCAACAAAGCCGGTGGTAGAAGAGACGTTAAACATGGTTATCAAGGAGGCAAGGCATCCTGAAGTAATGGCTTATCTTGAACGAAACCAGAAGTCTTTTGTACCCATCAATATAAATTTAATTGAAGGTGTTACCATTATAACTGGTGCCAATATGGGTGGCAAAAGTGTCGCTTTAAAAAACAATTATGCTCAATATGCTTCTTGCCCATATGGGCTTCTTTGTGTTTGCTCAAGAGATACGATTCTCAATACTTAACTATATGTGTTATATTTCTGATGATATGCAATCCGTAAGTCGAGGTATTAGTACCTTTGGTGCTGAGATACTGAGTATCAATAAGATGGTTGAGAGTATAAAAGATGGTAAAGGTTTTGTCATTCTTGATGAATTTGCAAGGGGAACGAATCCCCGAGAAGGCGTTCTGCTGGTGCGTGCTCTATGCAAGTTTCTTAAGGGTTATCATACGATTAGTTTGTTAGCTACCCATTATGATGGTATTGTGGATAAGGATATGACCCATTATCAAGTCATTGGGCTTCGATACCTAGAAAAAGACATCCTTAGAGCTATTATGAATAGTAATCCAGAAAAAGCCATTGGGCATATTCAAGAAAAGATGGATTTTAACTTAGAATTGGTCAGTGGAGATGCTATTGTGCCCAAGGAGGCATTAACCGTAGCAGAATTATTAGGACTTGATGATGAAATTATTGCCATTGCAAGAGACCTAGGAAACGTTGAAATATAAGCCATTTCTTTAGTAAGAAAGAAAAAAGATAGAGAATGAAAGTAGGTGATGGGTATGACAAGTAAATTAAATCTAAACGAGACGTTAGTCGTAGAATCAAGAAAAGCTGCGGAGAGGATAGCCCATGAGACTCAGGTGTTTATTGAAAAACATACAACGGTTTCTGTTGAAAGGACCATATGTCGTCTACTGGGTATAGATGGTGTTAATGAAACTATGGTACCCCTTCCAAATATTGTTGTGGATCATATTATGGAAGGTGGTAACTTGGAACTTGGTGCCAGTATGTATATTGGAAATGCTATGGTTGCTTATGATCTAAGTCCTCAGGAAATTGCAGAAAAAGTATCATCTGGTGAATTGGATCTTGTTCATCTACCCATGAAGGATGCTTTTGATATAAAAGTTGCTATTAATGGGTGCGCTAAGAAGATGATTAAACAAATTAAGGACAATAGCAAGAAAAGAGATGATTACCTGAGTGCATATGGTGATAAGACAGAGCCATATCTCTATGTTATTGTGGCTACAGGTAATATTTATGAAGATATCACCCAAGCTGTTGCGGCGGCTAAGCAAGGAGCAGATGTCATTGCTGTCATACGTACAACAGGTCAGAGCTTGTTGGATTATGTACCTTATGGTGTGACGACAGAGGGCTTTGGAGGCACTTTTGCCACACAAGAAAACTTTCGACTTATGCGAGAAGCACTGGATGAGGTATCAGAAGAGTTAGGTCGATATATTAGACTATGTAACTATTGTTCGGGTTTATGTATGCCAGAAATAGCTGCTATGGGAGCTATAGAACGGTTAGATGTCATGTTAAATGATGCCCTATATGGTATTCTATTTCGCGATATCAATATGCAACGTACTATGATTGATCAGCATTTCTCAAGAGTCATTAATGGTTATGCTGGTGTTATTATTAACACTGGTGAAGATAATTATCTAACCACTGCTGATGCTGTTGAAGAAGCTCATACGGTGCTTGCTTCTCAATTGATTAATGAACAGTTTGCATTATTATCGGGTCTTAAGGAAGAATTGATGGGACTTGGTCATGCTTTTGAAATGACCCCCGATCTCAAAGATGGTTTTTTATTAGAATTAGCTCAAGCTCAGATGGCTAAAGAGATTTTCCCTAACGCCCCTCTAAAATACATGCCTCCAACCAAGTTTATGACAGGTAATATTTTCAAAGGACATGTACAGAATACGTTGTTTAATATGATATCCATTATGACTGGACAGAAGATCCATTTGCTTGGTATGTTAACAGAAGCCATTCATACACCATTCATGGCAGATCGAGCACTATCTATTGAAAATGCAAGATATATATTTAATAATATGCATTCTCTTGGCGATGAGATTACCTTCAAAGAAGGTGGGATTATTCAAAATAGAGCCAATGAAGTTCTTGCGAAAACCCATGAGTTATTAAAAGAGATAGAAGCTATAGGGCTTTTCAAGACACTTGAAAGAGGTATATTTGCAGGTGTTAAAAGACCAATGGATGGTGGTAAGGGGCTGAAGGGTGTGGTTGAAAAAAGACAAGGCATACTTCAATCCTTTTATGACGATCATGCTAGATTAAGGTATATATTGTGCCATGACTTTGTTTGCTTGCAAGGACAAAGTCACAACAAGGGTGGGAAAATTTATTTTCACACTTTATACCTTCGTTAATAAGTAACGAAAGGATTGCATGGGAAATAAGTGAATAGATGACGATTATTGTAATTGTATAGAGACTTAGCCGTGAGAATAATTTCTCATGACTTTCGTAAATAGAAGGGAGTGGTATGGATGAGTGGTGGATTATATTCCATGGAAAACAAGGATTTTGACCAAAAGTTGGATCTAACTCGCTTGAAACCTTATGGTGATACCATGAATGACGGTAAAATTCAAGTCAGCTTTACTTTACCTGTAGAAGACAATGAAAATGGTATGGAAGCTGCAAAGCAGCTAGGTAAGAAAATGGGATTAAAAGACCCATCAGTTGTGTGGCATGAAGCATTAGATAAGGCATTTACATTCTATGTGGTATATGGCGACCTAATCCATAGTGTGGATTATACAACAATACACGTAGAGCGTATTCAAGTGGATACCATGGATATGAAGGAAGTGGATGCTTACATTAAGGAGAATATAAAGCGCACGGTTGTTATTATTGGCGCAAGTACAGGAACGGATGCCCATACGGTTGGTATTGATGCCATTATGAATATGAAGGGCTATGCTGGACATTATGGTCTTGAACGTTATGGGATGATTGATGCGTATAACCTAGGGAGTCAAGTACCTAATGAAGAACTAATAAAACGAGCCATAGAACTAAATGCAGATGCTATTTTGGTATCACAGACCGTCACACAAAAGGATATTCACATCAAGAATCTAACAGAATTAGTAGAATTACTAGAAGCAGAAGGTATCAGGCACAAAGTTCAATTGATCTGTGGAGGACCAAGAATTACCCATGAACTAGCAAAGGAATTGGGGTATGATGCAGGATTTGGACCAGGTAAATATGCCGATGATGTGGCATCATTTGTTGTTACTCAGCTAGTAAAAGAAGAATTCAATGAAGGAACGGTATAAATACTAGTTCATGTTCTGCTTGCAAAATGACCAATGTTTTAGGGAGTTTTGCAAATAGATTATATGAAGTTATTTTAACGATTCCTATAGTAATATGAACGTATTATTCAGATACAATGCATTAACAATTTTGTTAAAGTGCACTGAGGTAACACCCTCTTAGCTGTTAGTATGAAGCGAAGAGGGCTTTTTTTTATTACACTTAGATTTTCAATGGAGAAAACATTTATAAACTAATCAGCTGTATTATTGGTGTAAAAAAAATTAGTTATAAAGCATTTATGGTTTATATAATAAAGTTGAATAGAAATGGAGTCAACATATTGAAACTGAGGAATATAATGATTGTATTGAAAAGAAGGTAACACTCTGGGTGGAGACTATAAAATATATAAATACTAATATTACAGAAATATTACATTCGCAAAAAAAGAGTTGATTTTTCTAGAAGAATCATATATAATAACACACGTTGGATAAAATGATTAAAAAAAACAAAGGAGGTCGTGTCAAAGATGAACAACATAATAGTAAACAATCTAAACAAACTAAATAATGTAAAGTCGATATACACGACGATAGCCTTTTAAGTTTATATACATGGAATATAGAAGTTAAACTGTGCCGTAGGTTGTGTATGCAAACCTGTGGTTTTTTTTATGCCTAAATATACTGGATAATAATGGTAAACCACAGAATGATGACCTGTGGTTTTTTGTTGTTATGAAATTAACTAAACCATCTCAAAGAGGTTAAAAAAGCCTTAATAGGCTTTACATATATAAGGAGGTAAAAAAAATGTTTATCTATTTTATGGTTGAAGAGGAAGCAATTAAATAGCAATGTCAAGATTGATGGGATTATATGGAGGTATTACAATAATGTTAAAAGACAGAAGATTTGAGAAGTAGTTAATATAATGGGATGAAGACAAAGAAAGTAATGAATTAATCGAATAAAAATTAGAATAGGAGTCGATAATATGAGTGAATTAACAATGGGATATATGATAGATGCAGAAACAACAAATAGAATTAAAAGAGCTAACAAGGAGGACCTGAAAATGAAATTAATCAATATGGGTATTCATATCGGAAGTTATAAGATTAACTTTTCCATAAATAGAAGTTACGAAGCCATGATAAAAAGATTAGAAAAGTATTATGCGCTTAGACACGCAATTAAGGAAAAAGATGAGAAACTTACTGAATATGGCATGTTCAATTTTATTGTCTAAAATAAAAGTTGAACCTAATATTAATAAATCAATTAAATAAATAGGTGCATAAAAGTTGAGATTCCAAAGGTCGCTGATAGTTACAGTAACCTCTGTATCCCAACTTTTTTTTGTTAAAGTGTTCTAAATAATTTCATTAATGTAAAAGATGTTTTATTAGCTATATTCATGCTTACAAGCTAAAACGAGGTGGTGATATTGACGATTCAATAAAGCAATGATAAAATTAATCATAAATAAGTGATAAACTATTGTTTTTGTACAATATTCATAGTGATATAATTTGGTGTACACCATAATAAGGAGTCGAATCCATGGAAGCTTATAAAGAGAATTTGATCACCATGAATGACCCATTTCCTGTGGAAGTATTCATTCAAAATAATGAAAAATCCCCTATAATTGTTGAGCCCCATTGGCATGATTGTATTGAAGTGCTATGTGTTTTACAAGGCGAAGCTAAACAACAGGTTAATGAACAGGTTTTTTATGTAGAAGCTCATGATGTCTTAGTCATTAATAAAGGTGATATTCATGGCACGTGGTGTGAGAAAGAAGATGTATGCAAGATTCTCGTTCTTAAGTTCTTGCCAGATATTATTAAAAGTTCTAGTATTTATGATTCCAAATACATTTATTCCTTTTTGCAAAGGAGAAATGAGCAAATATATTATTTGAAGAATATTGCTTTTGAAAACAGTAATATATATGAACTCTTCATGGGTGTGTTACGGGAATATGAGAAAAAAGCAGTGGCTCATGAGATTTTTATTAAAGGGTATATTTACCAGATTATTGCCATCTTAATACGAAATGGTACATTGAATGTCTATCAAGATCTGCCTCAAGAAGATGACTTGAAATTAATCAGTCCATTAATAGCTTATATCGAAAAGAATTATCATGAGAACATTACACTAGACCAAGCAGCAAATAGGGTCAATATGAGTTATTATCATTTTTCAAGATATTTCAAGAAAGTAACAGGGAGAAATTTTAAAGAATATATAGATTTTGTTCGTGTAAGTGAAGCTGAAAAAAAACGCTTGATTTCTAGTGATATGCTGATTTCACAGGTGGCATATGAGGTAGGGTACAATAATTTATCCAGTTTTAACAGAGTCTATAAACGTATTCGAGGTTATTCGCCAAGCAAAATAAAACGAGCAAAAAACTGATAAATTATAAGCAAAATTCTCATATCAGAAACCTTCTATATTCTATATAATACGTTGTATGATTAATAAATTAGGAGGTTTTTATTTTGAACAAATTTATACCCAATTATAAAAAATATATTAAATGCAGCAAAAAATATTAAACCTGAAAGGATGCCCCTCTACGAACATATTATTTCCATTCAAACAATGGAGCAGATTTCAAATGTATCATTTGGAGAATTAATAAATGGAAATATGGCTGATAAACGTGAATATATGAAAAAAAATTATACGTTTCTTTAAAGACATGGGATATGATACAGTTAGTATGGAGTGTTGTATTGGAGGTGCTATGCCTGGTAGTGGTGCTCTTGGAGGTCATCAACCTGGCGTTATTAAGACAAGAGAAGATTTTAATCATTATCCATGGGATGAAATTCCACAATTGTTTTTTAAAGAATATGGTGATCTATTTACAGTATTAGGCGAAGAGATGCCCGAAGGTATGAAAGCTATTGGTGGACCAGGAAATGGCGTTTTTGAATGTGTGCAAGAATTAGTAGGGTATACAGAACTCTGTTATCTTTCTATAGACGATCCAAGTCTATATGATGATTTATTTCGAGCTGTAGGAGGGGTTATGTATAAGATCTGGGAAAGGTTTTTAAATGAATTCGGAGATACATACACTGTGTGTCGATTTGGTGATGATCTAGGATTTAAAAGTCAGACACTTATATCAGCAGATAGTATAAGGGCTAATATTATACCTGAGTATAAGAAGATTGTAGAACTTGTACATAGCCATCAGAAACCATTTTTATTACACTCTTGTGGTCAGATATTCGATGTCATGGATGATTTAATTCATGTCGTTAAAATTGATGCAAAACATTCCAACGAAGATCAAATAGCGCCATTTTCCAAGTGGGTTAATTGCTACGGTGACCTTATTGGCAATTTTGGCGGTGTTGATATGGATGTGCTATGTAGGTGTAGTCAAGAAGAAATTAAAGAATATGTGAACAATGTTATCGCGTATTCTATTGGACATAAAGGATTTGCCCTTGGTTCAGGCAATTCTATACCAGGGTATGTACCAGCAGAAGGTTTTCTAGCCATGGTTGAAACAGCTAGAAGATATCGAGGCGAATAATTAATATGAGATAGAGAGATAATCTAAGCAAGGTGGTGAAATCTTGAAGAATACATTTTTAATCAGTGAAGTAGCTAAGATGCATCATATACCTGCGAAAACACTTCGCTATTATCACGAAGTGGGGTTACTTGTGCCAGCCATTATTGATGAAAAAAATGGGTATCGTTATTACACCACTGAACAGTTTGAGCAGTTGAGTACAATCAGGTATCTTAAGTTTCTAGGAATACCATTAAAAGAAATAAAAGAACACCTTGAGAAAAAAGAAGTTGGAACTTTTATTCAGTTGCTTCAGGAGCAAAAAGAAGCCACCGAATCCAAAATTAAGGAATTGGAACGGGTTAAAAATCGGTTTGATCGGCGGATTGAAGAATTACAACATGCCATGCAGATACCAAGACCTCATGAAATTCAGATTAAAAAAATGCCAGAGCGGACATTTTTTAGCTTAAGAGAACGCATTACATCAGAACCTGAACTAGAGCTTTCCTTAAGAAAATTAGTTAATCATTACGAATTAAATACTGACCTTATTATTGGCAAAGTTGTACTAACCGTATCAAAAGATAACCTAGAACGACAAGTGTTTGATGAATACGATGCCATCAATGTTATTGAAGAGGAAGCTGTTCATCATGGAGAGCCATTGCATGTATTAGAAGCTGGATTATATGCATTTAGTTATCATCAAGGAGGTCATGAAGAATCAGGCTTTTATTACAATAAACTATTAACCGATCTTCATAAAAACGGTTATCAATCATTGGGGATGCCTATGAACGTATTATTATTAATGAATATATTTCCCACAATCAAGAGGACTTTTTTAACAGAAATACAAATACCCATAAAAAATACTTGACCTTCCAGCCACTGGAAGGTTTATTATTTATAGTAATATGACAATATAACTGAGGTACGAGAAAAAAATAATCAGCCACTTTACGTGTCATATAATTGTTTTTTTTCTTGAACCTTACAGGAGGTAGAACATGATAGGAACAATCGTTAATGTGTCGACAATAATTGTTGGAAGTTTTATTGGCTCATTACTAAAAAAAGGTATAAAAGAAAACTATCAAAAAATTGTTCATCAAGGATTAGGTCTTGTAGCCTTATCACTGGGTATGACTTGGATAACTCAGAACCTCGCCAATAATAGTGAACCATTATTATTTATTGGTAGTATCGTGATAGGTGGATTAATTGGTGAAATCTTAAAGCTAGACGAGAGGGTACATAACTTAGGGCAACGATTCAAGGGGGAATCAGAACACCATCTTATGGATGGTTTAGTAACGGCTGTGTTACTGTTTTGCGTGGGAACCATGTCTATTTTGGGACCCCTTGAAAGTGCATTGAAAGGTGATCATACCTTGTTGTTTACTAACGCTATGTTAGACGGTATTACATCTTTAATTCTAGCGTCATCTTTTGGAATTGGAATTATGTTATCAGCAGGTGTATTATTCGTTTGGCAAGGAAGCATCTACCTATCGGCTGCTATCATCGCACCATTTTTTTTGACTCCAGAATTAATGGGGCAAATATCTATTCTAGGAGGATTACTCATTCTAAGTACGGGAATGAATATCTTGAATATCACCAAAATTAAAACCATTAATTTATTACCATCTTTAATCATACCGGGTATATATTTTTTTTAATAAAGGGACTTTTTATGTAATATAATGAGCTATTAGTAATACACTATTGATTATGGAATCAAATAAACATATGTGTTATTATATAACTATTATTAATCACTAAGATCTGTAATAATTGTAGTTGTTTTACACATATTATTGAAATATAGATAGGTATGGTTGTTATAGTCCTACGGTTACGTTTATATTAAGGAGAATGGGTTTTATGGATGAAAGAATGATATGGCTAGCAGAGGAACAAATAGCACATCGTGGGTATCACCATGGTGATCAATACCCTGAAAATTCTATGGGAGCATTTCGAGAGGCCATGAAAAATGGGTTTGGTATTGAATTGGATGTACATGCTACATCAGACGGGAAGATTGTGGTGTTTCATGACGATAATCTGAAAAGAATGACAGGTGTTGATAGAGATGTGAAAGATTGCACCTATGATGACATAAAAAAGTTGACTTTATTAAAGTCAAATGAACATATACCTTTGTTTAGTGATGTATTAAAAGAAGTAAACGGTCAGGTTGGTATTATGGTTGAACTTAAAAGTAAAGGAAAACCTGGGTTGTTAGAAGGGAATACATATAAGTTATTGAAAGAATACAAAGGTAACTATATTATTCAATCTTTTAATCCTATTTCTTTATCATGGTTTAAAAATAATGCACCAGACATGATACGGGGTCAATTATCAGGTGCCTATAAAGGCGAAAAATTAGCTTGGTTCAAACGACTATTACTTAAGAATTGTTTACTTAACCATCTTAGTGAACCACATTTCATAAATTATGATATTGCATTTATTGATCGTTTACCCATACGGATATTAAGAAAAAAAAGGGCGCGTTCTTTTTGGGTGGACAGCTAGAACAAAAGAAGAATATGACCATGCACGCAGAAAATGTATTAACGTCGTATTTGAAGGTTTTGATCCAAGAAGCTAAAGATGTTAACAAAGGATTATATAATAAGTAGTAGAGCTTAGCCTGTTGGAAGAAGATTTCAATGGGCTTTGTTATGGTATAGGAAAGTACTGCGTTTTGCTTGCAAGGTACCATACTTTCCTATACCACCTGAAACGTATGCAAAGCATACTTTCTTGTGGT